>LFRM01166467.1_pt1 | contig 15845 bp, 15 predicted proteins | sample 618341 | NCBI WGS metagenome assembly LFRM01 (sample SAMN03654438, study PRJNA283298) | anaerobic digester metagenome | isolation source: pool of bioreactors CSTR01a, CSTR02a, and CSTR03a thermophilic anaerobic... | place: Denmark: Kgs. Lyngby | collected 2014-05-21 | reverse complement strand
GGGAAGTATCGGCCTCCTCGTCTTCCAGCCTGACTATTACAATGCCTACATCGGCCTCCCAAACAAGCTCTTTGACTACATGCTCTGCGGCCTCCCCGTTGTTGCAAGCGACTTTCCCGAGATCCGGAAGGTGGTTGGTGGGGCAGGGTGCGGGGTGCTCGTCGATCCGACAGATCCCGATGCAATAGCAGAGGCGATTGTTTACCTGATGGAGCACCCCGAAGAGGCGCGGAGGATGGGGGAGAACGGGCGGAGGGCGGTTCTTGAGAGATATAACTGGGAGGAGATAGAGGGGAGGCTTCTGGAGGTCTATCAGGCGATTGATGGGGACACCAGTGTCTGAAACCCATTTTTCATAAATCTTTGAGGGATCTGGCCCTGACTTTGTGTCAGATCGATACCGCCTGCTCTCGCAGAACCAGGAGCATGCTCCAACCGCAAACAGTCCCGGGGAAAGTTCTGTCAGGTGGTGAGCCACCGCATCAAGCGAGCTCTGGATGGTCTTCCTGGTAACGGGTCTCAAGTGGCTTCTATCCATCATCCATCCCTCAAACCTGGAAGCCTACGAGGCACCGTCTCCGGCTGGACCGATGCTCTGAGGTATAGGATGGATGCAGAGATAGCCGAGACCCTGATTTTCCTCTAGCTCATCCTGCATCCCGAACATAGCAGGTATCCCGCGGAAGCAGGGGGCTGAAGTGTAGGTAGCGGGAGAATTGTGTCTGGAGCGTTACGCACAGGACTTCGGGGGCCTTTGAGTGCCCGAACCAGATCAATTTCAGGGTGAATAGAATACGATCCTATCCGATGATGCCTGCGAATCAGGTTCGATCAAATCAGGATTTCTATCAATATTGGTTTTATTCTATAATCAGGTAAGGTATAAGTTCATATCTAGCAAATTGATTTATTCGAACCAACACACTCCAGAACCCTGGAGTCCTGGCGAACCTGCGAGAACCGGTACACCTGAAAGAGGCATAAACAGATGATCGGGGTGGAATACGATGATGAGTATGCGGTCCAGGAAGTGTTTCAGTTACTGAAGGTTCCCTGGGAGTGGTACACCCCGGCATCCGCATCCACCTACGATGTTGTCATAGCAAAAAATGGTCATATCCCAAAAGCCTGTAACGTGATCGACCTCGCCGGCAACGACCTGATCAAAAAGATCGCCGATACCCTCAACGAAGGGCTCCCCCCGAGCCGAAGACCGATCTGTGAAGAGTATCTGGACGCACTGCGCCAGCAGCTGAAACGCTTTACTCCATTGATCGAGATCCCGCCCGTACCTTGGGGGTATAACTACTCGCTTGCGCTCACGCACGACGTTGACATAACCTCTGTCAGGGAGCGGTCCTTCCCTTCAGTCCTCTATGCAGCCTACAACTGCTTCCGCCAGCGGAAGTTCCTTGAGGGGACCAGGATCATCCTTGCAAAACTTGGGCTTGTAGAGGATCCCTGGAATCTCTTCGTGGCCTGGAGAGCGCTTGAGGAGAAGCACCAGGTGAAATCCACGTTCTACTTCCTGCCCCGTAGCGGCCACGCGGGAATCGGCTCCCCGAAGATTCGTGCTGGACATTACTCAATTGATAATCTTCCGATCGAGGAACTGACTTTGGGCGGCTGGGAGGTGGGGATTCATGGCATAGATAACTGGATCGACAAAGCAAGTGCTGATGCTGAACGTATATCGCTCTCGAGGGATGCAAGAGTCAGGGTGGGCACACGGGTGCACTGGCTGCACTTTGATGAGGGGACCTGGCAGATCCTTGATGATGCTGGCTACGAGTACGACTCAACATTCGGGTACAACGAGGATGTCGGATTTCGGGCCGGGACGTTGCAGGTTTATAAGCCCCGCGGGGTGGAGCGACTGCTTGAACTTCCTCTCCATATCCAGGACGTCAGCCTGTTTGGAAGGCACTGCTGGCTTACGACTGAGGAGGGGTGCAAGCGGGTAGACTGTCTGGGTCTGGATACGGATGAAGCGCACCGGATCTGCAACGAGATTCTCGACCAGGCGCTGCGGTACGGCGGTGTTGTCACGGTTCTCTGGCACAGCGACTGCCTGGCTGCCCCCCGTGACTGGGGTGATGTGTACACGGGTATCCTCAACAGGGCAAAATCGGACAATGCCTGGATCACCCGTGCAATCGATATCGTTGACTGGTTCAGGACGCGCCGCCGTGTCCAGTTAGGTTATTCGAGATCCAAAGATCGTCTTAGTATTACTGTTGCGGGCCTCGAGCCGGTCCGGTCGTTGCCACCGTTGCGCCTCCGGGTTCATGTTGACCCGGAGCGGGTCCGGTACATCGATGGGGAATATATCTGCGGTGATGAATATGTGGATATCAGGTGCGATAGAGAGCAGGTGAGCGTGGTTTTGGTATGAGAGTTCTGATCACTGACGGAAACTTTAAACACACGCTGGCATCGGTCCGGTCTCTGGGAAAGAGGGGGATCGATGTTACGGTGCTCTCTGATATGCGCCTGTGCGTATCATTCCACTCTAAATACTGTTCTAAGGGGATCCTCGCCCCCAACCCCGAACATGATACCACATTTGCTGAGTTTGTGTACGACCTGGCAAAGCGGGAGCGCTTCGATGTGGTCCTGCCGATCAGTTACGCGGCAGTCGACCAGATATCTCGGATTCAGGAAAGACTGGAGCCCTATATCGGGGTACCCCTTCCAAACAGGGCCTCGATCGAACTCGCCGGGAATAAGGGCAGGACCATGCAACTTGCGGAGAGCATCGGCATTGCCATCCCAAAAACCTACTATCCTCAATCACTTAAGGATGTGGAGCGGATCGCAGACTCCTTCTCCTATCCCGTGGTGGTGAAGGGGGCACGGGAAAACGGTAACGTCGGGTATGCAAATTCGCCAGAGGAACTTATATCTCAGTACGAAAAGATATCAGCATTCTCTCCAATCGTCCAGGAGTACATCACCGGGGGAGGATACGGATTTTTTGCACTCTACAACCACGGGGAGGCAAGAGCCATCTTCATGCATCGGCGGCTACGGGAATACCCGGTCACCGGCGGCCCAAGCGCCCTTGCCGAGAGCATCTACGACCCCCTGTTGATGGAGCAGGGTCTGAAACTCCTTGATAGCCTGCAATGGCACGGCGTGGCCATGGTCGAGTTCAAGAAGGACGAACGGACCGGAAGGTATGTTCTGATGGAGATTAACCCAAAATTCTGGGGCTCCCTTGAACTCGCCATCGCATCCGGGGTGGACTTTCCGTACCTGACCTGCAGGATGGCTGTAGAGGGGGATATCGAGCCGGTTTTCTCCTACAAAACCGGCGTGAAATTCAGGTGGCTTTTCCCCCAGGATATATTCCACACTGTGACAAACCCGGGAGCCATACCAGAGTTCTTCTCCGACTTCGCGGATAGGACCATCTGTTATGATATCGACCCCCATGATATCGTGCCTAACATCCTGCAGCTGGGGATGACGGTCGGTGAGTTTGCGCTCCGTATCAAACAGCGGAGATTCTGGAGGCCGCATGGAAGACCTCTACTTTGACTGCCACATCCATTCAAACTGCTCGCACGACTCGTTGATGAGGCCAGGACGGATCCTGAAGCAGGCGAAAAAAGCGGGCTTAACCGGCGTTGCAATAACCGATCACGATACGATCCGGGGTTCCCTTGAAGCCAGGAAACTGGAGAAGGAGATCGGGGTGACCGTCATTCCCGGCGTGGAGATCCTGACCGACTCCGGTGATATCATCGGTCTTCTTATCAACGAGGAGATCCGCTCCCACAGGTGGGATGAGGTTATTGACGAGATCAGGGAACAGGGGGGTGTTGCCGTCCTGCCCCATCCGTATCGGTCGCACCGGAATATCCACGAACTGGCAAAAGCAGTAGACCTCATCGAGGTATGGAACGCACGAAGCACAGTGGAGCAGAACGAGAGGGCGCTGCAACTGGCCGGGAGGCTTCAGAAGCCCGGGATGTATGGCAGCGACGCGCACACCTACGCTGAGATCGGGAACGTGAGTGCGCTGGTGAACCCCGGCACCTGGGAGGTAAAAAGAGTCGTACGTGCGGAGTACTCTTCACGACCTGCGGTTATCCGGTCCCAGGTAACCCACCACCTGAAACGGCATGAGTTCCTGCAACTGATACAATCTGGATGGCGGTACCTGTGGAAGATCATAGACTGATGGTTCTCTCTGACCATTACCTCACGTTTGTCAAGGATCAGGTGGAGTTGCTCGCAAAGACGTTTGCGCATACTGATGTGTATGTCAGGTACCACCCGGCAACCGAGATCTCCAGGGTATTTCCAGCCCCCCGCCTCAAAGCTTTCCGGAAGGATTCTCTTATTGACCGGGTGAATCTGCCGGAGAATGTATCTATACATACAGTTCCGCAGTTCTATTTGCCCTTCAGCCATCAATTTAGGAGGATCGGCAAGCCCTACTATACCAAAATTAAAGATCGGATTACAGAGAACAAGGCTGAATATGATCTCGTCCATGCACACTTCACATGGCCAAACGGCTTTGTCGGGGCAAAACTGAAAGAAGAATACGGATTTCCCTTCGTCATAACTGCGCATGGTTATGATGTCTATGACCTGCCCTTTAGAGATGCCAAGTGGCGAGACTTAATTACCGGTATCTTCGATTCTGCAGACGCTATCATAACTGTAAGTCACCGTAACCACGAGTGCATAAACCAGCTGGACATAGAGACACCAGTCCACGTGTTACCAAACGGTTTCAGGAGCGATCTCTTCTATGCCCGGGACCCGGTCATGTGCAGGGACTATCTCAACCTGCCCCAGGACAAAAAGATCCTTCTTACCGTAGCAAACCTGGAGCCTGTGAAAGGTCAAAAGTATCTCATTGAGGCGATTGGAGAAGTCGTTCGGGAAAGAGAGGATGTTCTGTGCATCATTATCGGCAGGGGGAGGTTAGAACGTACACTGAAGCGACAGATCCATTCTCTTGATCTAGCTGATTATGTTATACTTGCCGGTGGGAAACCTCATTATGAGGTGCCTCTCTGGATGAATGCTGCAGATCTATTTGTTCTGTCAAGCCTCAACGAGGGCAACCCGACAGTTATGTTTGAAGCGTTAGGATGTGGGAAACCGTTCGTGGGCACCCGTGTGGGCGGGATACCAGAAATCATTACATCCGAAGACTACGGGCTGCTGGTCAAACCAGGTAACGTGCAGGATCTGGCAGACATACTGCTCAAGGCGCTCACTAAAGAGTGGGACAGCGAAAGAATTGCAGCGTATGCTCGGCAATACTCGTGGGGATACGTTGTGGATAGGATCATCCAGGTCTACAACGATGTACTTTATTGAGGGGCTAACTTTACTTACCATCATATTTTCCACGAGCCCATCCCGCAATTCTCCTCATGATGCATGCTGGCTGGATCAAGCCAAGAAATGAAGGCCAATCTGGTTTGATCCAGACCACTATAAAGAAACGCAGTGCCTTTGGATGGCTCTTCAGATGAATCAAGGCGCTCAAGGAGATCACTCCACGATAAGAACGCTATGAAACCTCCTCGCTTCGGGCGGATTCGGGTCCTCGGCTTGGGGGACATTGCTCCTGATTCCTTATTTCCTGTTGTATGGACAGATCTTCTGGGCGTCGTAGGATGCACCTGCGGAACTGCTCGATGGATGCTCCTATACTGCTCGATGGATGCTCCTATAGTTGGCTCATAGAGCCATGCAGGGGAAACCACCGACACGGGAGGCCTTCCGATCGACCAGGGATTCTGGTTACTCCAGTTCACCCTTCTGTAGCCATTATAGCCGGTAGATCTCCTCTTTTGCCAGATAGACCTGGTATCGGTGGAACAGTGTGCGCGATCGACTTTCCGGACCCCATGCTTCGAACAGAGAGGGCGAGGAAGACCGCCGGGTACACCCCATCTCGAAGAGCTCGAGATGGCACTGGGGAACAGTCGATTTCATGGAAAGCTATAAAGCTCGAATTGCATCTAGTGCATCGATTCCCAATAAACAACACAATAAATAGTATGGCGAGACAATCTTGTCCCATGCCATTTGTGTCTGTCCGCGAACCGGTTCTCTTATCATATCTGATGAAGACCTGGACTATTTGGAACAACTGACTCGTTCCCGCACGACACGGAAGGATCTTCATGAGCGTGCGGAGATCGTCCTTCTGAGTCATCACGGCAAATCTGACTCTGCTATTGCCCGTGAACTGGGGATAACCCGCCAGAAAGTCATCCGAACCATCAATCGGGGGTCCTCGCCATTGGTGTCCGGGAGGGGTTAAAGGATCTTCCCGGGAGAGGGCGGCCGAAAACTATCTCTCCGGAAGCAAGGACATGGATCGTGGATTTGCTATGTTGAAAACCCTTGGAATTCGGGTATCCCCATGAGATCTGGACACAACGGCTCTTGCAACAATATATTCGGGAACACGCCGTGGAAGAAGGATTCCCGGAAGTTGCTCGGGTTTCGCAAGGGACAATCTCAAAAATTGCCAATGCCCGTGCCATAAAGCCGCATAAGATTTGATCATATGTGCAAAAACGGGATCCTGCGTTTCACGAGAAGGCACTTGTGGTTCTTCATACCTACGAGGAAGCAAATATCCTGAAAGTTCAGGAAAGGAGGGTAAAGAACCAGACACGTTCATTCTCTCGTTCGATGAAAAGAGCGGCATTCAGGTGCTCGACACAAAATACCCGGATCTCATGCCGGTGCCCGGACAGTTTTCCTCCATTCACCGCGATTATGAATACGTTCGTCATGGGACCGTCTGTCTGCAGGCGGCTCTGGATCTGGTAACCGGGTTTGTCCATTACCGGATTACCGAACGCAATCGGAGTGAAGAATTTATCGATTTCCTGAAAATGCTCGACGGCCAGTATCCGGACGGGGTGAAATTAAAAATCATCCTGGATAATCTCAAGGTGCATTCATCGGTGGAAACGATCCAGTACCTCAAAACAGTTCCAAACCGATTTGAATTCATTTTTACGCCGAAACACGCATCCTGGATCAATATCATTGAAGCATTTTTCAGCAAAACCACTCGGACGGTGTTACGAGGCATTCGAGCAAAGTCAAAGGAGGAGATCACTGAGCGTATATCGCGCTATATCGATACGTTGAATCAGACGCCGGTGGTATTCAAATGGTCATACGCAATGGATGCAAAAATCCAGCGGGAGTGGAAATGGTATAGTTATGGTAATTTGGAATCGATGCAGTAGAGACCATACCCGTGTGGTCAGATCGCTGACATGGCTTCCCTCCGGGTATCGCGCCTTGGGGAGGGATCGAGAGAGGGTATCCCCTCCGACAAAGGCGTTTTGGGACAACCTCTGGATGAACTATACCCAATATTTTTCTGTGGGGGGATTTAGACTAATCTCTTCCGTAGGGGCATCTTCAAGCGCCTCGTAAATCTTACTGGCGAAATACATGTCATGGATGGCGATCCCAATACAGTACGCCATAATTCTCTCATCGGTATTTACCCGCCCAGGCATCTTTCCGGTGAGGATATCGGTTAGTTCGGTAACCTGTTTGAATTTATCGTAGTATTTGAAACCCCGAACATGGTCAATATCGTCGACGACAAATTTGTCGAAAAAGAGATCGCAGTTCTGGAATCCCAACGTGTGAATAGGAACTACCAAACACCCTTTTTTGAAGCAATCATTAGGGCAGAAATTTTTTTCGGCACGCGTAATTGCAGAAATGACCACGTCACTCATTCTCACAACATCGTCATACGTATCAGCTACTTTAAACTCGATGTGCTCATAGTGAGAGTAGCGCTGCTTCAAAAGTTCAAAATGATTTTTGTAATTGTAGAGTTTTACTGTAATTGGACGCTCATCCATCACTGCGAAGAGGATATCAAGCGTTTTTCTTGAGATGTTTCCAAATCCGATAACACCAATTTCCGAGTAATTTTTTACAGCAAGTGTTTCCACGCACAGTGCGGCCACAGCCCCGGTACGAAGAGCGGTTATGTAGTTGCCGTCCATTAACGCTTTCAGATTTCCTGTGCTGTAATCGTACAGCAAAATTTCAGAGTTCAGTGTAGGTGTTCGACCAGGAAATCTTGATACCACTTTCACCCCGGCAACATTTTCCTTGCGTAAGGTACAGGGCATGACGTTGATAAATGTCGCGCCGTTGTGCATACTGATTTTTGGGGGGAGATCAGTCTCTGTCTTGTTTTTAAAGGACGTTTTTATCCATTCAAACGCACTCTGTGCATCGAGATGCAGATTGGTGATATCATCAAATGTGATTATTTTCATATCGTGTAACCTCCAATAACGTTGATGTCATTTTGCATCGTTCCTCAGTCATGAGTTTTCCAGGATCTCATTTAATGCACGAACAAGTGTACGGTTATCATCCATGTTGCGCACGGCAAGTCTCACATATTCTCCATCAATTCCGTTCTTTTGGGATAAATCTTTTATAAAGATGTTATATCTGTCTAGTAGACGTTCTGTCAGACATTTTGCAGTATACCCTCCCAGAACTTCACACATCACATAATTTGCCTGTGTTGGGATCACTCGGAGGTTTTTGATCTTCTTTAGCTCATCTAGATATATGGCCCTGTCATCCTTGAACCGGCGCATTGCGTAGGCATAGTCTCCCTGGTATTTCTCCCAGATCTGCATGTAAAACTCTCCAAAGGAGTTTATATTCCAGATGGAAACATCCTTTTTCATATTTGTAACCAATTCGACATCGTTTGCGGCAAGAACGCCGAGGCGAACCCCTGGTACACCAAATGACTTGGAGATACTCTTTACGACGATCAGTTCTGGACATTCCTGTAGGACCTGATCGTCAAGCAGTGTCGCAGGTTCGGCGGTATCAGCAAAATCAACGAACGATTCGTCAACGATAAGCCGGATACCTGTATCTTCAGCCCATTTTGCAAGTTGGATAACACCTTCTTTTGGAATATAGTTTCCACTTGGATTATCGGGGTTAACCAACAACAAAGTAGAGATATCTTTGGTTCCAAAGAAGTTTATTAGATCATCTGCTGTGTAGGAGAAGTTTTTGTTTTCCGGAGTGTACCTTACCACAGCCCCTTTGTCTTTTCTGTTCGGGTATTCTTCAAAGGTGGGGACTACAATCCCTATACTTCCCACAAAATTTTCCATGAGGGATTTGATTAGTTCTGATGCGCCGTTGCCAACAACGATCTTTTCTTTGGGCAAACCGAAGTACTTTGCTGCAAGCAGACAGTTGACATCGAGGCCAGAGGGATAATTCTCGATGAGGCGCTCAAAGTTTGCCTTCATCTCGTCCATAAGTTGTTGCGGGGGATAATAGGGATTCACGAGATAGCAGAAATCAAGCATCTGGGGGAATCTCCAGTAGCCGCCATAGCGATTCTGAAATCGGACCAACTTATCAGAGGTTGATGACGTAAAGATGGATTCAGCAATGTTTAGATCAGCGATGTCGTCTATTTCATACCATGCTTCATCTGGTAAGACCGTTGCTGCTTTGATTACTGCCTCTGCTAGAATTTCAGCTCTATTTAATAGGATGATAATGCGCAGTATCTGCTCATAATACTCGTTTCTGCCAAGAACCACACTGTAGGATTCCAGAATCGGAACATAATATTTCCTGGAAAATTCTTTGCTGAATTTATAGATGTTGACCGTTTTGTAATAATTTGAGATGTCTGAAAACCTGAAGTGTCTTTTATCAATGAAATCAAGAATCACATTTGACGATTCATCAATGGTAACAACAGTCCCATCCATCCAGCTTTCATATTTCGCGACAAGGGCAAGATTGGGATACGGGTCTTCAAGCAAATGATTGAGGATTTTGCTCTCAAATATCAGATCTGACTCCAGCAGGAGGGTATCTTCCTGCAAGAGGTACTCTCTTGCAAGATAGAGGGAATAGATGTTGTTGGTTTTGTCGTAAATATCGTTTATTACATAGACAATGGGTGTCTTGATATTGAGCGTGGCGATAAACTCAATAAGTTTTTGCCGCTGGTACCCTACGACGATGATAATACGGGACAGATTGAGGTCATCGAGTTGTCCAAGCATTCTTTCAATTAAGGTAACGTTGTTCACCTTAATCATGCATTTTGTTACGTCCTGGGTAAGGTTTTTCAGGCGCTTACCCATTCCAGCAGCCAGAATTATTGCTTGCATATGGTGTCACCAGTTTTCTGCAAAGGAGTTATTGACATCAGCACATCATTCACCGAATTGATATTGGCATATTTTCCAAAATCCGGAGGATACGGCGTATGTCTGATGCGTTCATGTTCGGGAGGCAGGCGCATATAGTCCCCGTAGGCGCATTCAAGGTATGTGGGGTAGCCTGCCGGAACCGGGAATTTGATGCCTTCAAACTCCAATTCTGAGAATTGCTCAAATATTTCTGCGGGGTAACAATAGAGTGAGCCGTTTATATAGAAGTCAGTGTGTTTTTTATTGTATTTTCGAAACAATTTTTCCCTCATTTTTGTTACCTGAGTTTTGCTAAATACTTTTGATAGATGATAGAGTAATCTTCCTTTCAATGTAGAGGGGATTTTTCTATATCCATATTTTAACTCGCACATACGAGAAGATACCATCAGTTTGGATCTGTGAACCATTCTACAAAGGTAATTATTTGGGACATGGTCAAATGGGAATATATCAATGAAGATACCCTTGTGACAGAATATTCCTTTATTTACCGGTTCTGGATATTTAGTACCGTTTAAGCGAAGCTTAGCAAATGAGTAAGGATAAGTCTCGTCAGATTCAAACGTTTGAAGGAAGTATTCCTGTGATAATTCATCGTTGCATATCGTAAGAAATTTAACATATTCAGACCTTATCATCCCAATATCAATATCATCATCCCATGGGATGAATCCTTGATGGCGAACTGCACCAAGAAGGGTGCCTCCCATCAAAAAATATTGAATATGATGTTTTTCACAAATACGCTTAAGTTCCAACAATATTTTTAGCTCGAGCAGTTGTAACTTACGAAGCGTCATATCCTCACCAACCATGGGTAGTTATAATATAATCCGTCATATAAAGCGATCCCTGATCAGGGAAGACTCCAACTATCTGAGTTCTTCTTTTCGACTCTATTTTTTTATCCCCAGCCCCATTTGTCAGTTGGACCTTCTTTGAATGAGATATAAGAAAATACTCGATAACTAAGGACACCCGGGGGCTCCGTAATATCTAATTATCTATATTCATTGTCCAGACCGTCCGGTCTATAATTCCAGAAACGGTTTGCTGAGCAGAGGCCGGACAGTGCTTTCGGCGTAACCCGCGCGACACCCTGCGATACTAGCCTGAGAGGTGGTGATCGCACTGGACCTTGAAGCTGCTCGCCGATACACTCGTCAACTTGAGGTTGCGTGATCATCTCGGCCAACAGTCCTTGGCTGAGTTTTAAAATGAGCCCAAATCGCGCCCGAGGAGAATGACGAGTTTGTCGCTCAGATGAAAGATATTATTGGCCTCTACCAGCCATCCCTAAGACCCAGAGATCCCCTCGTAATCTGCATAAATGGGACACCGATCCAGTTCATCAAAGAGATTCGGAACACTACGATTACGAGTATCAGTAAAATGGGAACAGCACCTTCCTGTTCACCGAATCCCTCATGACTGGAGATAGGTGAGTGCCCGAGAGGAGGAAGTACATAGTCGATTGGACGAGCTCACCCTAAAGCCCCCTGATCATGACGATGCATGCCCAGTGAATCAAGCCAAGAAATGAGGCTTTATAGCGTCCTTATCGTGGAGTAATCTCCTTGAACGCCTCGATCCCGCTGGAGAACTGTTCAACGGCACTCCGTTTCTTTATAGAGGCCTGGGTCAAACCAGATTGGCCTTCCTCGCTTCGGGGGACATTGCTCCTGATTCCTCATTTCCTGTTGTACGGACTGATCTCCTAGGCGTCGTAGGCTGCACCTGCAGAGTGGGTCGATGGATGCTCCTGAGTAACAGGTCAGGACCCCCTTCACTGATCCCTTGCTCTTACCTGTCACATCACACCCCACTTTTCTGAAAATACGCCTATACAACTGTTAGATCTTCATATAATGAGCGATAAATAGACATTCAGGTTATGCCATCATGGAACGTGACGATATTCTTGCACTGATACAGAACAACCCTGAAGCGATCGTCACGATCATCCCGCGTCTGGAAGAATTGGTGAAGCAACAACAGGCCCGGATCGCTGAACTCGAACGACGCACTCAGACATGAACAGTCAAAACAGCAGTCGTCCCCCATCCACCGATGGCTTCAAACGACCTCAGAGGGAGCGTAAAAAGACCGGCAAACGTCCTGGTGGTCAGAAAGGGCATGAAGGCCGGACGATTGAATGGTGTGAGACCCCGGACATCATCTAGACACACGGCGCAGATGTCTGTTACGAATGTGGTGCATCCCTTGCTCTCGTCCCTGCCTCCTCTGTTCAGAAGAGACAGGTTCATGACATTCCCCCACTCCGGATAGTTGTTACCGAACATCATGCTGAAACGGTCGTCTGCCCACACTGTGGTCGGATACATGAAGGGTCATTCCCCGAGGAGGTTCCGGCTTACCTCCAATACGGCTACAATATCCAGGCGTTGATGGTTTACTTCTGCATCTACCAGTTGCTTCCGTATGAACGTTCAGCGGAGATCTTCACGGACCTCTTTGGGTGTTCCCCGGTCAAGGCAACCCTGATGCAGTCCGTTTCAGCCTGTGCAGCAAACCTTGACGGTTTTGAAGAAGAGGTGAAACACCTTCTGCAAGGAGCACCTGTTCTGCATGCTGATGAAACCGGGTTCCGGGTAAACGGCAAACGAGAATGGTTGCATACAGCCAGTACGGATCTCCTCACGCTGTATGTATGGTCATCATCCAAAAAGAAGATCGGCGGCGATTGAATGCGATCGGTGTACTTCCCGCGTTCAAAGGGATCATGGTCCATGACTGCTGGTCGCCATACTTCGGGTATGCATGCGAGCATGCGGTCTGTAATGCCCATATTCTCCGCGATCTCAAAGGGATATCGGAGAATACCGGTCAAGCATTGGTCTGATGAGATGCATGATCTCCTCCTTGAGATCTACGCCGCTGTTGATGGAGCCCCGGAATCAGCGGGTTCTCTCACACCGGTTGAGATCGAGGAGTTTCAAAGACGATTTGATCGGATCCTCGAGAACGGGAAGGCAGAGAACCCACCATCTCCTCTGCCGGTTCAAGAAGGGAGACGCGGTCGGAAGAGACGAACCCCTGCAGAAAATCTCATTGACCGGTGTCAGAAATATCGTGTAGAGATCCTCCGGTTCATGACCGATTTCAGGGTGCCGTTTACGAACAACCTTGCGGAGCGCGACATCAGGATGGTGAAGGTTCAGCAGAAGATCTCAGGGACGTCTCAGTTGTGTGGAGGGGGCATCTAACTTCTGCAGAGTTCGGGGGTGGTATATCTCGACGGTGAGGAAGAATGGGGAGTCGGTCATCACGGCCATCCGGAGAGCATTCGAGAGAGAACCCTTCATGCCAACTGCGGCTTACAGGTATACCTGACCTGTTACGCTCCTGAAAACCCAGAATCTCACATGCTCCTACGATTGGCTCATAGAGCTGTACAGGGAAATCATCGGCACGGAGGCACGGAGGAGGCCTTCCGACCGACCAGAGTGCTCAGGAGACTCGCGTTCACCTTTCTCGAGGTGGTACCGGGAACAGTCGATTTCACGGAGAACTATGAACGGGATTTGTATTTAGTACCGTATTACCTGAATATTTAAAGCCATCGTTGCCTCTCCTGATTGTCTATCCGAGACCTACGATCTCATATTGCAAGATTTGCCAAAGAAGCAAGCAGTATGTTTCTTTAGGATTTTGAGGTGCTGTACTGCCGTTTACACCACCATCTCGTATGAGTTACGCAACACAGCAGTAAGTATCTAGAGAACTTATAAGTTCGGGGTTACCTCCGTATCGTGAGATAGGTGGGGAAAATATGTCGCCATTTTTGAGTATAAATCTCTCACTATTTGCAAAGGTCAGCGGTCTGTCATCTGGAGATATAAATTCAGCAATTTTTCTGCAATAATGTCGTTTTTCCAACGCTTCATTGCCTCATCTCTTGCAATGCGTCCAGTCTTATATCTCATATCCTTGTCGTCGATAAGAATGCGTATCTTCTCAGAGATCTGGGGTATATTATCTGGATCTATCAGGAATCCAGAGGCATTATCTTCAATCATATAAGGAATACCTGACAAATTCGATGCTACAACAGGAGTCCCAGTTGCCATCGCTTCAGCCACGCTCATTGGTGCCGTTTCCTGCCGAGATGTCAGTGCCACAATACTTGCATGGGAGTAGAGATTTATTAAATTAGGGAGAGGAACCTGACCTACAAACGAAACGTGTTCCTCAAGTTCGTGTTTTCTGATGTAATCTTTCAAATTTCGGTGGTAGATACTATCCTTGACAGCCCCCGTAAACACAACTCGAATGTTAGTTTCATCTTTTCTCAATAATTCTGCAGCTTTTATCAGAGACAACTGGTTTTTTCGCCGCGAGATCACACCCGGGGCGAGTATCAATCCCTCATCTTCATCCTTTTCGACTTCAAAGAAGGAATCTGAAACAGGATTTTCTATAAGGTTAATTTTACTAATATCTTTGCAAAACGATTTTACCTCATCAATAACATACGGTGATATGGCAACCAGATACTCAAGGTGTTTATACATTATCTTAAATCTTGCCAATTCCATATTGAAAACAAATTTTGTGTATAAATCTGGAGCATAATCCCTTTCATTCCAAAGGATTCCATGAAGAGTAAACACTGTTGGCATATGTAGACAGACACCACTGAAACCACCGTAGATATCATGAGAATGAACCAAATCTATCGAATGACGATATTTAAGCATGTGAAGGAAGTAATTTGCATCACTCGTGAGAGAGAAAGGCCGGAGGTTTCTAAAAAAATTGAATTTGACATTTGATGTGTTAATATCTTTAGCAACATTATTTTTATTATCCCGACCTTCAGGCGATAATACGTGGAGAGTCACGTCGTTTTTATTCAATTGAGTTTGTATTTTCATAAAGCCCTCAATAGTGTCACATGCAACCCCTACAGGGCCAAAAGAGGTACGGGATCGCGAGTATGGCATAACTAGAAGAATATCCATGATTGGTGTTATACACCTTACATAATATCACTGCTGGTTAATAGCTGAGCACATCCCAAAAGTCTCTGGCGATCGAAGGACCCGGGAGGGTCAGAGCACCTTCACGTACGGGAACGCCGATTCGACGCATATTGGACGCAGAAATCGGAAAGGCTGCCTATGCCCCGGGTATCGCGCCCTGGAGGAGGGACCGGGAGGGGGTCGCCCCCTCCCGGCAGAGGAGTTTTGGGATAACCTCGCTATGACGAATATTACATCTTATGTAGAGAGCGGGAGCCCACTTAGCCAGGTGCCACGTTATTGCTCATAGGCAGTTTAGCGCAAGGTGCGAAGAGCTGCTCCAGCTAACTATAACTATCTCAACTCAAGTGTTCCAACCATCATCCTAAAAGAGCAGCACAATACCTGTAAAGCAGGATGACAATATCTTAACGCGTATTACCTCCGGAGATATAATGAGAAGATTATCATCGAGCAGGACTTGACATCATGAGTGTAGATAATATAATATCCAACGAACCCCCTCACCACCCTCATCCTCGACTTCGACGGTGTCATCGTCGAATCCATCCCCCTAAAGACCATCGCATTCAGAAAGATCTTCTCCTTCGCG
>LFRM01244315.1_pt1 | contig 15848 bp, 12 predicted proteins | sample 618341 | NCBI WGS metagenome assembly LFRM01 (sample SAMN03654438, study PRJNA283298) | anaerobic digester metagenome | isolation source: pool of bioreactors CSTR01a, CSTR02a, and CSTR03a thermophilic anaerobic... | place: Denmark: Kgs. Lyngby | collected 2014-05-21 | reverse complement strand
CCATACAGGCCATCAGCGCCTACGGGCACCCCCTCTCGAAACTGGCACCCACGCCCAACATCGACCGGATTGCCCGCGACGGTGCCATCTTCCGGAACAACTACTGCGCCAACTCCATCTCAGGTCCCAGCCGTGCCAGCATCCTCACCGGCAAGCACAGCCACAAGAACGGCTTCCTGGCCAACTGGAACCAAGCGTTCGACGGCTCACAGCAGACCCTCCCGAAGATACTGCAGGAGAACGGTTATGAGACAGCGCTGATCGGTAAGTGGCACCTGATCTCAAAGCCGACCGGTTTCGACCACTGGATGATCCTGAACGACCAGGGGGATTATTACAATCCCGACTTCATCACGAAGAATGATACGGTTGAGTATGCCGGCTATGTCACCGACCTAATCACCACCTTCACCAAGCAGTGGTTGCAGACTAGGGAGAATGACAAGCCCTTCTTCCTGATGATGAACCACAAGGCGCCCCACCGCAACTGGGTGCCGGCGGAGAGGCACTACGATCTCTTCGAGGATGTCACCTTCCCCCTACCGGCGACCTACTTCGATGATTATGAGGGGCGATTTGCAGCTGCGCACCAGGAGATGAACATCTACCGTGACATGTACGAGGGGCATGACCTGAAGATGGTGACCGGAGTCAACAGTGACACGCTCCTCTATGACCCGTGGCCCCATGCCTTCCTGGAGACCATGACACCCGGTGAGCAGCAGCGTTTCTTTGAAGCCTACCGGGAGCGTAACAATGCCTTCCACACCACGTCGATGACGGAGAAGGAGATCGCCGAATGGAAATACCAGCGATACCTGCAGGACTACCTGGCCACCATCAGGGCAGTGGACGAAAGCGTGGGACAACTACTCGACTACCTGAAGACAACAGGGTTGGATGAAAATACCCTCATCATCTATAGCAGCGATCAGGGGTTCTACCTGGGTGAGCATGGTTGGTTCGACAAGCGATTCATGTATGAGGAGTCGTTCATGATGCCCCTTCTGATGCAGTACAAGAAGCATATCCAACCGGGTACACAGGTGAAGGGGTTGACACAGAACATCGACTTTGCCCCCACCCTGCTCGACTTCTGTGGCATAGATATACCGGACTATATGCAGGGAGAGTCGTTCAGGGAGCTGACCGATACAGGCAGGACACCCGAGGATTGGAGGAGATCGCTCTACTACCACTACTACGAGTACCCCGGCTTCCACAGCGTACGTGCCCACTACGGGGTGAAGACAGAACGCTACAAGCTGATTCATTTCTACGGAGAGCAGCACTGGGAGCTCTATGATCTGGAGAACGATCCACACGAGACCGACAACATCTACGGAAAGAGGGGAACAGAGCAGATCACCCGTGGGCTGAGAAAAGAGCTGATAAGACTGCAGGAGCAGTATGAGCTGCCCGAAGATCATCTGAAACCCGAAAAAAAATGAGACCTACAATAAAACGTGCCATCCTCCCACTAATCCTGCTGACAGCGATGATGCATCTCTCCTGTAACCATCACCCACAGGGCAGTGATCTACTTCCGGACGGCAACAACCGGGCAGCTGCCATCAGAAGCCAGAACACCTACTGCAACCCGATCGACATCGACTACACCTACATGTCGCACTACCGTGCGGAGAGGGATGCCTCCTACCGCTCCGGTGCCGACCCGGCGGTGGTCAACTTCAAGGGGAAATACTACATGTTCGTCACCCGCTCCCATGGTTACTGGGTATAGGAGGATATGGGCCACTGGCGCTTTACCCGTCCTCAAAGCTGGTATTTCAGCGGCTCCAACGCCCCCGCAGCTGCAGTGAGAGACGATAAGATTTTGGCTTACGGTGATCCGTCGGGCAGAGGTCCCATCATCGAGACCGACAACCCCCTGGGATCCTTCACCTATGCACCCTACAACCCGGCAGCCTACAAGCCGGGTGGCTTCCTCAGCGGCGCGGGGCACGGCAGCGCGGTGAAGGACAACAGCGGCAACCACTGGCACTTCTCCACCATGGCCATCACGGTCAACTACAAGTTCGAGCGAACGTTAGGCATGTACCCCGCCGGCTTTGAGGAGAACGGACAGATGTATGTCAACACCGCCTATGGGGATTACCCCCACTACCTCCCCGATGTGGAGGTGGAGGATCACAAGCATCGCTTCACCGGCTGGATGCTGCTGTCGAAAGATAAGCCGGTGAAGAGCAACTCGGTGCTGACAGGGGTACACCTCAACGTGGCGGACGAGCATGAAAAGGGACAGATGCCGGAGCAGGAAGCTCCCGACTATGGCATCGAAAAGATCAACGATGAGCATATCCGCTCCCTCTGGGTGGCTGAAAACAACAGCGACACCCTCGGGTTTGAGATGGATCTGGGAAGGGTGATGACCCTCCGCGCATTCCAGCTTAACTACCAGGATTTCAATGCCACTATCTTCGGTAAACCCGACACCCTGCGGCAGCAGTTTGTGATTGAGACCTCGGTCGACGGCAAAGCGTGGCAGACCTCGGTCGACCTTTCATAGAACAGCGAGGACAGACCCCAAGCCTATATCGAGCTGGAAAAGACGACAGAGGGAAGGTTCATCCGTTTCACCAACAGATATTTCCCTAACCGCTACCTGGCCATCGGTGAGTTCCGGGTGTTTGGTAACGGTGAAAAACCTGCCGCATCCACCTCTTTCCGGGTAGAGCGACAGGCTGATGCCCGCAATGCCGACATCAGCTGGGAGCCGGTACAGGATGCGATGGAATATGTGCTCTACTGGGGTATCGAACCGGACAAGCTGAACAATTCGGTGATGATCTATGATGCCTCTGCGTATGAGCTGAGAGCACTGAACAGAGGGGTGGACTATTTTTTCGCCATCGAGGCATTCAATGAGAACGGAATCTCCGATTTGGTCTCTTTTTAATATATCTTAAGAGGTTCATGCGAAGGGAATCACTATTTTTGCAGGATAGAAAAAGGATAGTTAAATGAACCATACGAGTCAGAACCCTGCAGACAGGGAGTTTTCAGCAGAAGAGATCAACGCTGCCAACAGCCGGACACTGATGGGAACGCTGGGAATAGCGTTCACCCTTCTCTCCCCGGGCAGGATAGAGGCCGGGATGCCGGTGGAGAAGCGTACCTGCCAGCCCTTCGGCCTGTTGCACGGCGGAGCGACCCTGGCACTGGCAGAATCGGTGGCGGGACAGGGATCGATGATGCTTTGCGGCCCGGATGAGGTGGCGGCAGGTGTTCAGGTGAGTTGTAACCATATCTCCTCCGCCAAAGAGGGTGACAAGGTGCACGCCGTGGGAACCATCATTCACCAGGGTCGCACCTCACATTTATGGAATGTGGATATCTTCACCTCAACAGGCAGACTGGTCTCCTCAGTCAGGGTGACGAACAGCATACTGAAGAGGAGATGAGCAACGGCAACAGGCATCAGCGATTGGATGCGCTCATTAAACAGGATGCATGCTTCGCCATTTACAGGCTGCCGGGGGAGGCCTCTCCACGGTTCGTGATGCAGCGATCAGGGAAAGCAGCACTCCACAATGACATTGAAGCTTTGAACGGACAGAGCGGTTTTGTGATCGCTCCCTTCCGCATCTCCCCCGGATCACCGCTCGTAGTGATACGGCCGGACTGCACCGACCTCACCGAGGTGGATTGTACTATCACCGCCAGGTCACGGCAGGAGCTGACCGGAAAAAGGTTTGACAACATAGATAAAGCTGCATACAGCCGGCTATTCCATCAGTTCCACACAACACTGCTGAAGGGTGAGATAAAAAAACTGGTGCTCTCAAGAAGCAAGACGATTGGCCGTGAAGAAACCTTCTCTGCGGGACGTTCTTTTTACAGGGCTGCAGAGAAGTATACCCGATCGTTTGTATTCCTTTTCCATACTCCTCAAAGCGGTACCTGGCTGGGAAGCACACCAGAGATACTCCTGGCAGGGACCGGGAGCGAATGGCAGACAGTGGCACTGGCAGGCACACGGTTTCCCAATACAGGAAACATCTCCTGGGATGATAAAAACCTACGCGAGCAGCATCTGGTTACCTCCTACCTGCTGAAACAGCTGACCACCTTCCGGGTCGCGGCGGAGATAAATGGTCCCTATACCATCAAAGCAGGCAAGCTGGCACATCTGCGTACTGACTTCAGCTTCTCACTGCCCGTCAATCCGAGAATAGGCACACTGTTAAAGACGCTCCATCCCACCCCGGCAGTATCGGGACTTCCCAAGGAGGAGGCCTTTCGGTTTATCAATGAACAGGAGGGGTACGACCGGCGTTATTATACCGGTTTCCTAGGTATGCTCGATCCATTGGCAGAAACAAATTTGTATGTCAACCTCCGCTGCATGGAGATAGGAAAAAGTTCGCTTACTTTGTACGCCGGCAGCGGCCTGCTCCCCTCCTCCACCTGCAGGGATGAATGGAAGGAGACGGAGCAGAAGCTCAAGACCATGGCAAGTATCGTTAAATAAAGTGCGTAATGTATTCAGATAAAAAAAGTGTTCTACAACTGGTGGCTTTACTCAAGGCGCATGATATCACGCATGTCGTTCTCTCTCCCGGCTCGCGCAATGCACCGCTGATCCATTCGCTGGCGACAGACAAGGATTTCACCTGTTACAGCGTCGTGGATGAAAGGAGCGCGGGTTTTTTCGCGTTGGGAGTGACAGAGGCGCTCAACAAGCCGGCAGCGGTATGCTGTACCTCAGGAACAGCTGCGCTGAACCTGGCTCCGGCCGTGGCCGAAGCTTATTACCAGCAGCTGCCGCTGCTGGTGATCACCGCCGACCGCCCCCCCGCCTGGATTGGGCAGATGGACGGGCAGACCATCCCGCAAGCCGGCATGTTCGGCCCTATGGTACGCCAATCGGTGCAGCTGCCTCAGGTGAGCGACAGTGATGAGGAGTGGCATTGCAACCGGCTTATCAACGAGGCGATCCTCAGCCTCGATAATATTGAAAAAGGCCCTGCCCATATCAATATCCCCCTCTCCGAACCACTCTTCGGGTTCACCACACCCACCCTCCCCGCTGTGCGTATGATCCGCCGGCCGAAACAGTCATATGGTATCAGTGAGGAAGGTACATACCGCAAACGGTTCGCACGTTTTACCAAAAGGATGATCATCGTCGGCCAGCTGCTACCGGAGAATGGGCTGTCAGAGCTGCTGGAGAAGCTCCGCAAGGAACAGGGCGTGGTGGTGCTGGCAGACCACCTCTCCAACGTGGAGGCAGGGGAGACGCTCCGATACGATGCGCTGCTCCGCAGAGCGACAGAGGAGGAGCTCAAGGCGCTGACACCCGGGCTGGTGATCACGCTGGGCGGACATATCGTCTCCAAACGGCTGAAGCAATTCATCCGCTCTGCCGTGATCAGTGAGCTGTGGCATATCGCTCCCTCGGGAGAGGTCACCGACACGTTTCAGCAGGTGACCGACATTGTGAGAAGCGACTATGAAATATTCCTGCGCTATCTGGCGGAAGATCATTCCGGTATGATATCAACGCGATCCAATAATCCTGCATCTCTGCCCACTAAAGCATCTACAACACCCGATAACATATCCTTCCCGTTCGCTGAAGCCTGGAAGAGTGCCTGTGCCACCTTCAATGCACCGGAGGCAGCCTTCTCCGACCTCTATGCGGTGGGGGCATTGATGCACAGCATACCGGCCAATGCCACGCTGCAGCTGGCCAACAGCCACAGTGTTTATCTGTCGCAACTGTTCGCCCTGCCCTCTTCGGTCCATTGCTTTTGCAACAGGGGCACCAACGGCATTGAGGGGTCGCTCTCCACGGCTGTAGGGTGTGCAGCTGCATCGCAGCGGATGACCTTCCTGCTGACCGGTGACCTGAGCTTCTTCTACGACATGAACGGCCTCTGGAACAGACATCTCTCTCCCAACCTGCGCATCCTGCTGAACAACAATGGCGGAGGGGAGATCTTCCACATGCTACCGGGACTGAACGGCTCGGAGGTGCTGAAAGACTACATTGCGGTGGCACATACCACCGGGGCAAAGTCCTGGGCTGAGCAACAGGGATTGCACTATCTTGCCGCCCGCAGCAGTGAGGAGCTCCAACAAATGATGCCTGTCTTCATGAACCCCGAGGGGGATAAACCCGTTCTTCTGGAGGTGTTCACCTCCGCGAGAGAGAACAAAGAAGTGATCACATCCTATTATCTACAACAAAAAAACAAAAAGAACAATGATAACGAGAGCATGGAGAACGATAAAGGAATATGAAGATATTCTCTTTGATTTTTACAACGGTATTGCACGTATCACCATTAACCGTCCCCGTTACCGCAACGCCTTTACCCCCACCACTACCGGAGAGATGAGCGATGCCCTGCGCGTCAGCAGGGAGATGGAGGAGGTGAGCGTGGTTGTGATCACCGGCGCAGGCGACAAGGCATTCTGTTCGGGAGGTGACCAGAATGTGAAGGGAAAAGGCGGCTATATCGGTAAGGATGGCGTGCCGCGTCTCAGTGTACTGGAGGTCCAGAAGCAGATCCGCTCCATCCCCAAGCCGGTGATCGCGATGGTGAACGGCTACGCTATCGGTGGAGGCCACGTGTTGCATGTTGTGTGCGACCTGACCATCGCCTCCGACAATGCCATCTTCGGACAGACAGGCCCCCGCGTGGGCAGCTTCGACGCCGGCTTCGGATCCTCTTACCTCGCCCGTATCGTGGGACAGAAGAAAGCACGGGAAATCTGGTTCCTCTGCCGTCAGTACAATGCACAGGAGGCACTCAACATGGGACTGGTGAACAAGGTGGTGCCTTTCGACCGCCTCGAGGATGAGGTGGTGGAATGGGCTGAGACGATGATGCAGCACAGCCCGCTGGCGCTGCGCATGATCAAGGCGGGGCTCAATGCCGAGCTGGACGGACAGGCGGGCATCCAGGAGCTGGCAGGTGACGCCACCATGCTCTACTACCTGACCGACGAGGCGCAGGAGGGCAAGCAGGCTTTCCTGGAGAAACGGAAGCCGAACTTCAGGCAATTCCCCAAACTACCCTAAAACAATACTTTGAATTTCCGGAATTGTTTCTTCGGTCACATACAACCAAAGGAACCTGAATAAAGATTCATGTTCAGAATAGAGATCATCCCCCACACGCTTCGGTTCAGACAGCCGGCAGGCACTTCGAGAGGTGTCTACCGTGAACACAGGGTGTGGTATGTGCTGCTCCGAAACAGGGCCGATCCCTCGCACATCGGTATCGGCGAGTGTGCACCACTGCCCGGCCTGAGCTGCGACTACAACGACCGCTATGCTGAGACACTCAGCCACTTCTGCCGGATCATGGAGGAACAACAACAGCCGGATAGCGAGCTGTTGCGCAATCACCCCTCTATCCTCTTCGGGCTGGAGACGGCCCTGCGGCACTATCAACAACGCTCCTGGCAGTTGTGGGACACCCCCTTCAGCTGTGGAGAAGAAGGGATCACCATCAACGGGCTGATCTGGATGGGCGATTATCCTTCAATGCTGCAGCAGATTGAGTCAGCACTGGCAAAAGGGTTCCATTGTGTCAAAATGAAGATCGGAGCGATTGACTTTGAAAAGGAGCTGGCACTGTTACGCATCATCCGCAGCCGCTATGCAGCCACAGAAGTAGAAATGCGTGTGGATGTCAACGGTGCCTTCAGCAGAAGTGACGCCGCGGCAAAGCTGGAGAGGCTGGCCAAACTGGAGATCCACTCCATCGAACAACCCATCCGGGCGGGACAGTGGCAGGAGATGACCCGTCTGTGTGCCTCATCTCCCCTGCCCGTGGCGCTGGACGAGGAGCTGATAGGCATCAGTGATCCCGGTGAGAAGAGAAGACTGCTGGAAGCTATACGGCCGCACTATATCATCCTGAAACCCTCCCTGCACGGCGGCATCAGCGGATGCAGCGAATGGATCACCCTGGCTGAATCGTTGCATATCGGCTGGTGGATCACCTCAGCACTTGAGTCGAACATCGGACTGAACAGTATCGCGCAATGGAGCGCTACCCTCGGCAACCCGTTACCGCAGGGACTGGGCACCGGTACCCTCTACAGCAACAATATCCCTCTCCCGCTGGAGATCAGGGGTGATCGCTTGTGGTTCCATCCCGGGGGTTTTTTCCCTGAGATAACAGACAGGTTCTTCCCTGACATCGACGACGAGCACTTTTCATAACATCACGGGAGCATTCCTCCCGCATGATGACCTGAAGGTGCTTCACAATAATAAAAAATGACGAATATGGATGAACTATGTATCTCAGGAATAACCTACAACCGCGATGAGATCCTGAGAGACCCACCGGCAGGTTTTGCGTCGGAGACACCCTTTCATCATCAGCTCTATCTCTTTCTGAAGGAGTGGTTCTCACCATCTTCCACCATCCGTCTGCATACATCGGGATCAACGGGTGTGCCGAAAGAGATCACCGTTCTCAAGGAACAACTGCTGCAGAGCGCGAAGATGACCTGTGACTTCTTTCAACTGAAGAGAGGCGACAGGGCCTTGCTCTGCCTTCCTCTCGATTATATTGCGGGGAAGATGATGGTGGTGCGTGCCATCTATGCCGGGCTGAATCTCTATCCCGTGGAGCCATCGGGCCATCCGCTGGCGGAGCGTGCTCTGTCTTACGATTTTGCAGCGATGGTGCCGCTGCAGGTCTGCAACACCCTCCAAAGCGAAGAGGAAAAAAAACGGTTATCTCAGATCAGACAACTTATCATTGGCGGAGGAGCCGTTGACGAGGAGCTTCAAGAGGCACTGAAAGGGTTCCCCAATGATATCTACTCCACCTACGGTATGACCGAAACGCTTTCCCATATTGCACTGCGCCGGATCAATGGTGTCGAAGCAGAGAGCTACTACACCCCGCTGCCGGGTGTAGGGATCAGCGTCTCGGAAGAGAACACATTGATAGCCGATGTGCCTTTGGTGAGCGACGTGCCGGTCGCCACCAACGATATTGTCGTGATCAGAGAAGATGGTACATTTCGTATTATCGGGAGAAGAGACAATGTGATCAACAGCGGGGGCATCAAGGTGCAAACAGAAGAGGTGGAGGAAAAACTGGGTCCTTTCATAAATGGCAACTACGCAGTCACCTCCCTGCCCCATCCGAAACTGGGACAAGCCATCGTGCTGCTGATAGAGCCGGCGGCTGACCCTGAGGTTGTAAGAAAGGCCGTGAAACAGATTCGCCCCCGTTATCTGCAGCCGTTGCACATCTTTACGGTTAAGGCTGTTCCACTCACCGGAAGCGGTAAGATCGACCGCACAGCAACACTAAAGCTGGCGAAAGAGATAGGTTTATAGTCGACCTTCAATATTTGAAGATCGCACCGTTACGGTTGCTGCCGCATCACTGCCGATCACTCTTTTTTCTTTGGAAAACGACTCAGCTTCAACTCTTTTACTGCACCGTCACTTTTTCTCTTACTGTCGTAAGGTGCATCATCTCTTTTACGGTCGTCTCTCTTTCTAAAATCGCGCGGTTTATCGGAATCAAATGAACGTCTGTCCGGTCTTTTGTCAGAACCAGAAGAGCGTCGTTCCGGCCTGCTGTCGGGGTTAAAAGAGCGTCGTTCCGGCCTGTTTTCAGTATTATAGGGTCGCCGCTCCGGCCTGTTATCAGAACCGGAAGAGCGTCTGTCAGTCCTGCTGTCGGGGTTATAAGGGCGTCGCTCCGGCCTGCTGCCGGAATCAAATGAACGCCGTTCCGGTCTGCTATCGGAACTGTAGGGGCGTCTTTCCGGCCTGCTTCCAGAGTCGTGGGGGCGCCGTTCCGGCTTGCTGCCGTGATCAGAGGAGCGCCGTTCCGTTTTTCTGTCGGAATCGTGAGAGCGATCACGAGGAGTGAAAGGTCTCTCTTCTTTTCTATCAGTTCTCTCCTCTCCTCTGTTTCTGTTATAATCACCACGCGATGCATCCTCATCGGCGTGTTCGCTCCTGTTGGAACGGCGATAGCCCTCTTTTGAGTTTCGTTCCTGCTGTGCCTCCTTTCTCCTTCTATTCTCGCGAGAGTCATCACTCCTCAGGAGTTCCTTCCGTTTCCCGGAGAAGATCTCATACTCCCGCATCTCACATTCCAGTGCGCCGTTGTAAAGGAAAAAACGATTGGAATGCTTCAGCCCGATCGCATCGAACGACTCTTTCCTGTAACTCAGGACATAGGCATTGAATCCCAGGAAGACATGCTTCAGCCGCTCACCGATCATCGCATAGAGCGCTTCCAGCTCTTCCACCCTGATACGTTCACCATAAGGCGGGTTGGTGATCAGCACACCTCCATCGGCAGGCGCTTCGGTGTATTGCTGCAGAGGCTTCACACTCAGATCAATATATTTTTTCAAACCGGCACTTTTGATATTTTTCTCCGCGATGGCGATGGCTACCGGTGAGATATCAGAACCGACGATGCGATGGGTGAACACGCGTGCTGAGGAATCATCATTGTAAATTGTGCTGAAGAGCTCCTCATCGAAATCTTTCCATTTCTCAAACGCGAAGTGAGGACGATGTATACCGGGAGGTATTCCCAGCGCGATCATCGCCGCCTCAATCAATAGTGTTCCTGAACCACACATAGGATCAACAAAGGTGCTTTCACCATGCCATCCCGACTTGAGAATCATGCCAGCTGCAAGCACCTCACTCAGCGGTGCCTCTGTTTGTGCCACACGGTAACCCCGTTTGTGCAGTGATTCACCTGAGCTATCGAGGGAAAGCGTGCATTTGTTGTGCGCCACATGGATATTGAAGACGATATCAGGGTTGGAGACACTGACAGAGGGTCGTTTGTCATACTTCTCGTTAAACCAGTCGGCAATAGCATCCTTCACCCGGTAAGCGACAAACTTTGAATGATGAAATATGTGTGAAAAGACGACTGCATCTATCGAGAATGTTGTGTCCAGCGTAAGAAATTCTTCCCAATCAAGTTGCTTCAGTGCCTCATATACCTCATCGGCATTCTCTGCCTTGAATGAATAGACCGGTTTTAAAATCCTCAACGCCGTGCGGCAATGAAGGTTGGCCTTGTACATCAGGGCCTTGTCGCCGGTAAAGGAGACCATCCGCGTGCCTATCTCCACATTGTCTGCACCCAGGGTAATCAATTCTTCGGCCAGCACATCTTCTAATTCCGCCATGGTTTTGGCTATAAGCGGAAATTGTTGGGTTTCAATCATCTTTTCTGTCAATTATATGGGTACAAAGATAGTCATTTTATACTTCACTGTTTTACCTTTATCTTCCTCACTTTCGATTCGTTTCCAAATGCATCCAGTGCCGTGACCACATACGTGTATCTGTTTTCTCCCCCCTCGTAGGGCAACACAAAAAAATTATCAGGTGTTACAGTCAATATATTCTCTGCCCTGTTGATGTCTGCTTTCTGCTTGTGCTGAAAACGATACACCACAAATTTCCGGGCTGCCTCAGCGTTGAACGGCTCTTTTTGCTGTTCCCACGTGAGAAAATGCATGTCTTCCGTAAACACCTCTGTCAGCTTCTTCACCGCATCAGGACGCCCGTCATGCATATGCGTGTAGGCCGGGATTAAAGCTCTTTCTCGATGAATATCTCTTTTCAGCATATCGGCTGCACCGGCAAAATTATCAAGGATCTGGTAGCCGTACCAGTAGCAGTTGCCATGCACGAACGACATCTCACGCGTCATCTCTATTTTTGTGTCAAGCTCATTCTTATCGATGCTGCGCTTCAGATCCTGTCCTATATAGAGATGTTGCTGGAAATTATTGGCGTTCCACCAGTGCAACAGCGTGGTGTAGTCGGCTGCAGTGTGTCCTCGCTCCCAGTATAGTTGCGGCAGGTTGTAATCGATCCATCCTTTCTCCACCCACAATCGAATGTCGGCATAGAGATCGTCATAATTCTGCAAGCCGTTGGTCTCACTCCCGCGGGGATCACTGCGTTTGTTGCGGTATATCCCGAAGGGACTGATGCCGAAGCGTACCCACGGCTTTGTGCCGGCGATGGTATATTTAATTTGCTGAATAAGCAGGTTCACATTGTTACGCCGCCAGTCGCCCCGCTGTGAGGAAGAGAAACCCTGGGAGGGAGCATAGGTGTTAAAACTGTTGTCATCGGGGAAAGGGGTGCCGGCAATGGGATAAGGGTAGAAATAATCATCCATGTGGATGGCATCCACATCATAGCGCGTGACAATATCACGCACCACATCGCAGATGAAGCTCCTGTTCTCCGGCAGACCGGGATCAAAAAAGAGCTGGTTGCCATACTGCACAAACCGCTCGGGATACCTCCGGTAGATATGACCGGGTGACAGCCTGTTACTGATATTCGTTTTCACCCTGTAGGGATTCATCCAGGCATGTAACTCCATCCCCCGTTGGTGGCACTCTTCAATGATAAAAGCCAAAGGGTCGAAAGCAGCATCATCAGGTGCTTTACCCTGCTCACCCGTTAAAAACCTGCTCCAGGGCTCCAGCTCAGATCGGTAGAACGAATCGGCTTCAGGACGAATCTGAAAAATGACGGCATTGATGCCGGCCTCATCGAGCTTTCGTACCATATCGGCAAGATAGTACTTCATGGCTGCACTGTTCATCTGTTGGTAGCGTGACTGTCCCACCGTCTGAATCCAGGCTCCCCTGAACTCACGTTTTGGGATGGGATCGGCTTTTTGTGTAAGGGTATTTTTTGAGGTACCGCACGCCGCCACCAGGACGGTCAGAAGAGAAAAGAACAGCAGCCGGTGTAATCTATTCATAATGAAGAGCTATCTAATTATTGATCAGGGAATAAAAATATAGTCATCGTTCTCCAGTAGCTGATCCGCCAGATGCTTCTTGGGATAAACAACAATGCGGCTGTGATCGGGGAACCTGTTCTCCATACGGGTAGGCATACTCTCCATCACCGGAAGGTGGGAGACATAACCCACGTGGGCTGAGATCATAATAATCAGATCATCTTTCCTGATCTGATCACCGCAAGACAAAGGGTTGTCCCAGTCGACGAAAGGCTGGAATGAAAAGTTCCCTGTATTCTTTTGTCCGGCAATGATCTTCTGTGTATCAGGGTGACCCAGATGGAGCACTGGAACAGAGAGCTCGGATGAGAGGGTGGATACTTTGTCTACCCACATACTGAACCCATCTTCCTTCTCCACCGACGGAGGTGAGATAAGTACAATCCGCTTGTGTGTGATCAGCTTCTGTTCTACATGACATACAAAAAGATTCTTATCCATGTTCTTTATGATCAGATCGATCTTCTCACCCAGCAGCTTATCCCATAAGCCCGCTTTACCCGGCCATCCCAGGATAACGATATCGGACATAGTCTCGCGTGCCGTCCTTACGATGCCGTCCGCTGGATTATGATCTATAGTGGTGATGATATCCACGTTCACCTCAGCCGCTTTTGCCGTGGCGACAAACTCTTGTAGCCTTTTCCGGAAACTGACAATATTTTTTTCTGCCTCCTGGTTATTAGGTACCACCCCCAGGAGCGAGATAGGGTTGACCGACTTCTTATCTTTCAGCAGCAGTGCCAGCTGCACATGGTAACCAATATGGGAAGGGTTGGCTATTGGCACCAGTATCTTCTCCTGTGCAAACTCACCCATGGCGGCGGGAGTCAAAGGTGCATTCTCTTCACTCAGGGCTATTTTCTTAGCCGAACGCTGTGTAAAGACGGATGCCACAATGCAGGTGAGCAGGATAAGGATGATGGTCCCGTTCAGGATATACTCATCCAGTATACCCGCCCTGTATCCAACAATGATGATGGCCAGGGTGGCTGCAGCGTGGGAGCTGCTCAGCCCGAATATAAGCGTTCTCTGTGTGGTTGTGTAGCGAAATGTTTTTTGTGTAACGAAGGCAGCGACCCATTTCCCCACTAACGCTACTATGGTAAGGGTTAATGCTACCACAATGGTCTTGAGACCATCGAACACCACCGAGACATCTACCAGCATACCGACTGAGATCAGAAAGATAGGGATGAAAAGGGCATTACCGAAAAACTCAATCCGGTTCATCAGGGCGGATGAGTGAGGGATAAGCTTATTCAGTGCAAGCCCTGCGGCGAATGCACCGATAATAGGTTCAATACCTCCCAGCTCCACCAGAAACCCGGCGGAGAAAACAATGAAAAGGACAAAAATAAAGTTGGAATATTTTTCCGATTCAGCCTTCTGAAAGAACCATTTGGCTATGCGTGGTACGATGATGAAAATAATCAGAGAGAAGAGGGCCAGTGAGATAAGCAGCTTAAGCAAAAAACTCAGATCCAGTCCACCATCACTACCCGAAAGGACCATCGCCAGAATGATCAACACAGCCGTATCGGTGAGGATGGTACCCCCAACGGTGATGGCTACAGCCTGGTTTCTGGCCACACCCATACGGCTGACAATAGGATAAGCAACCAGTGTGTGGGTGGAGAACATGCTGGCAGTGAGAAAGCTGGCATTGGCATCATAACCCAACAGATAATAACATACGGGATACCCGATGAGCAGTGGGATGATGAAGGTGTAAAAGCCAAATGTGAGGCTCTTGTTCCGGTTCTGCTTGAACTCACCCAAATCGAGCTCCAGACCGACAATGAACATGATATACAACAGCCCTATGGTAGAGAATATCTCAACCCCGCCGTGATTGTGATCAATAAAGTTAAGTCCGTAAGGGCCAACGATCACACCTGCCACAATCAAACCAATAATACTCGGAACATTGAAACGTTTAAGAAGTATGGGAGCCAGAAGAACAATCAGTAAAAGAATGGAGAATATCAATACCGGATTGGTGAACGGTAGAGCAAACTCATGCTGTAATTCGGTTAGAAAATCTGCCATCAGGATAATTTTATCGTTTTGTGAAAAGAGGCTGCATACTGTCATTATCCTCTATCATACACAAAATTAAAAAAATAAATTGATTTATTTGACACCCTCATCCTTTTTTGGAGGCACAAAAGTGATTATCTTTGCGGGTTATATTTTTACGTCATGGGCAATCAAAAACAGATAGAAATAAAGGGTGCACGCGTCAATAACCTCAGGAATATCGATGTGATCATCCCCCGCAACACCTTTACGGTGATTACAGGCCTCTCGGGATCAGGTAAATCCTCACTGGCTTTCGACACCCTCTACGCCGAAGGACAACGGCGTTATGTGGAAAGCCTCTCCTCCTATGCACGTCAGTTTCTGGGGCGGATGAACAAACCGGAATGTGACTACATAAAGGGTATTCCACCTGCGATCGCCATTGAACAGAAGACAACCTCCCGCAACCCACGTTCTACGGTAGGCACCTCCACCGAGATTTACGAATATCTGCGACTCCTTTACGCACGTATAGGAAAGACACTCTCTCCTATCACCGGGAAAGAGGTGAAAAGACATTATGTCCACGATGTGGTGGAGAAAATGGAGGAGTATCGCCAGGGAACACGCCTGGCTGTACTCTCCTCCATCCAGTTACGGAACAACCGTAATCTGCGGGAGCAGCTGGAGATACTGATGAAGGAGGGCTTCACCCGTGTGGATGTGGGAGATCAGTTCTACCGCATTGATGAGTTGCTGGAACAAAAGAACCTCCCGCCCGCTGATGAGGTGCTGCTGGTGATCGATCGCCTCTCCTGCTCTTCCGACAAAGCGAGTATAAACAGGTTGACCGACTCGGTGGAGACAGCCTTTCTTGAGGGGAGCGGTGAATCTATTATCCGCTTCTGGGGAGAGAACGGCATGGAGAGCTTCGTCTTTTCCAATCGTTTTGAGGCGGACGGCATCATATTCGAAGAGCCATCGGAAATGATGTTCAAC
>LFRM01341055.1_pt1 | contig 15851 bp, 12 predicted proteins | sample 618341 | NCBI WGS metagenome assembly LFRM01 (sample SAMN03654438, study PRJNA283298) | anaerobic digester metagenome | isolation source: pool of bioreactors CSTR01a, CSTR02a, and CSTR03a thermophilic anaerobic... | place: Denmark: Kgs. Lyngby | collected 2014-05-21 | reverse complement strand
TCACAGGGAGATACTCTTTTCTTCTATTTCTTAATTTTTTCCCATAGTAATTTTACACTAACGGCAATACCTTCATCCACAGCAGTTACGTCGATTAACTCTTAACTACCGTTCACGTTGGCTTATACTAGTTTTACGGATTTGTGTTGGAAATTGAAATACTTTGAAATGAAAAATTAAGATTGTTAAGAGATAATGTCTGTCAAATCGTTAGGACCACTATATACGGGAACTTTTCTTTATGGATAATATAAAATACTGATTTATGACTTGTATAAAAAATAGAAAGGGAATTTAAGATGTATAAGAGGCAGGTAGTCGTTCGAAATAAGTCTGGACTTCATGCAAGACCGGCGGCAAATTTTGTTAAGCAAGCTATGAAGTTTAAATCTTCCATTAAGATAGGAAGGGTTGGGTATCCTGAAGAAGCTGTCAATGCCAAATCGCTGGTATTGGTATTATCCTTATCCATTGCATGCAATGAATATGTAGAGATTTCTGCAGAAGGCGAAGATGAGAGGAAGGCGGTTGACACACTGGTGGCGGTTGTAGCTGCCGGCTTGGGCGAAAAGGAGTAGTGGCATGGAAAAGCAGGGACTAGCAATTTCTGATGGTATTGTATGCGGAAAGATTTTAATCTATGAACCCTATAACCCAGAAGGCGTTGAGTATGAGGCAGATTGTTTAGAGGGCACGCAGGAAAGGCTGGATGCTTATTTACAAGCGCTTGATAGTGCGCGCCTGGAGCTAGATGGTATTATTGACGCTGTAAAAAGACATTCATTGGAGAAAGCAGAAATATTTCAGACGCATAAGATTTTGGTGAATGATGTAGCGATTGATCAGGAAATACAGGAGCAGATTATGAGCGGGAAGCCTGTCTCTCAGGCTATAACCGATGTGTTTGCTTTGTTTATCAGAATGCTTGGCCAGGCTAAAAATTCTTTTACTAATGAACGTGCAGCGGATTTAAAAGATGTACGCAACCGAATACTGCGTTGTTTAGAAGGGAAACCGGATAAAAATTTATCCCTTCTGCCAGAACCGTGCGTGATATTTGCTCGAGAATTGCTTCCGTCTGATACAGCGACAATCGATCAAAAAAATGTCCGTGCAATTGTTACGGAACTTGGTGGTGCTACTTCTCACACGGCTATCATTGCTAGAAGTTATGGGATCCCGGCAGTACTGGGCGTTGAGGACCTACTATCATACGCAGCCGATGGCGATGACGTGATAGTTGATGGGGCGGCGGGTGTTGTGATCTTGCGTCCGGATGCTCAAAAAATGGACGAATACCGTCAAAAGCAGGTGGTAAGTGAAAAATGCCGTCAGATAGCACAGGCATACCGGCATATACCAGCAGTTACACAGGATGGAACTGCTGTGGCTATCGAGTTGAATATCTCATCAGTTGGGAGGCTTTCCGCTGATGATATTGCTGTAGCGGACGGGGTTGGCTTGATGCGCAGCGAGTTCCTATATATGCAAAGTAAGGGCAGACCACCGGACGAGGAGGACCAATTTCGAGAATACAAGGCTGCGGTATGCGCTTTTAAGGGCAAACCGGTTATTCTTCGAACCTTGGATATTGGAGGTGACAAGCAGTTACCATATATGGCGCTTCCGCAGGAAGATAACCCATTTCTGGGTAAACGAGCGCTACGCCTATGTCTGAAGGAAACAGCAATTTTCCGAACTCAGCTTCGCGCAGCTCTTCGGGCATCGTATTTCGGCGAGTTGTGGCTCATGTTTCCAATGGTGGGTAGTTTGGAGGATTTTCGCGCAGCCAAGGCCTTTACCCGTTCAGTAATGGCGGAGCTGGATAAGGAAAAGATTCCTTACAATAGGAATATTCCTCTAGGAATTATGATTGAAATTCCCTCTATCGCACTCATTGCAGATCAGGTGGTACAAGAGGTTGATTTTGCAAGTATTGGTACTAATGACCTGTGCCAATATCTCATGGCGGCTGATAGGCTAAATCCATCTGTAGCATCTTATTATCAAGACTATCACCCGGCACTCTTCAGGCTGATCGGATATGTAGCTGAACAGTTTTCAAAAAGTGGAAAGTCATTGTCTGTCTGCGGGGAGTTGGGAGGTAACCCCGCCGCAGCAATTGCACTTGTCGGACTTGGTCTTCGAACGCTAAGCATGAACGCCGCAAGTATTGCGGAGGTCAAGCAGGTCATAACTGGTATAACAGTACAGGAAGCCCAGCAACTTGCCACCGCAGTATGTGCTTTGGAGACAGCTGTTGAGGCAAAGCGTATACTAACTGAAGCAGCCGAAGCCATAGCCCATCGGTCTGTAACTGTACAACAGAATGTCAACAATGCATAGCCTGCGGATTTCTCGCAGCCAAAATAAATGCATAAGGGGGTGAGGGAGAATGATTCATGTTATATTGGCAACACATGCGGGGCTGGGAAAGGAGATGCTTGAAACGGCGGCAATCATAAGCGGTGGAACTGAGGGCGTTCAGACAGTCGAACTGTATCCAGGAGGTGGAGCGGAGGATGTGGAAATCGCATTAAGAAATCAAATATCCAAAGTGAGCAAGGAGGATAAAATTCTTTGTTTGGTGGATATCCCGGGAGGTAGTCCTGCCCGCGCTGCTGTAACTCTAGCACTGGAATCGCCAAATTTCCACGTTGTCTCCGGGCTAAATCTCGGTATGCTGACAGAAGCATTGATGATGAGAGACAGTATGGACATCACGCAACTCAAAGAACACATCATAACCTCAGCGATGAGTACGATCATGGATGTCGGCAGCAGTGTAAGCAAAATATTGACCGACGAGAGAAAAAACTACTCTTCAAAAGCGACTAAATAGCAATATATTTCTATCAAAGTTTTATCTTTACTTAAACTTAATCTAAATTCACAGAAAATTTACGGAATATTTCGAACATTGCATACCTCCCAAATTGGCACTTTCAAGCTAATTATATTATCACAATACAAAAAGGATAAGAGATGTCGCGTTTGAAAATCGTATTGACGACTTTTAGAGAAAGGTGGAATAGTTATGAATTTTGTAAGCGTTCTAGTTGTTAGCCTAGTCGCAGGCCTCGCTTATTTACAACGTCGTATGCTTGGCGATTGCCAGTTGGAAAGACCAATTGTGCTTGCCCCGCTAGTCGGATTGTTGTTAGGCGACGTGAGTACTGGACTGCAGATTGGTGCTTCCCTTGAACTAGTATTTATGGGTGCTCAAGCTATCGGAGGATCGGTTCCTTCAAACGTAGCTATCGCAAGTGTACTGGGCACGGCGGTATCTGTAACCAGCGGATCTGGTTTGGAAGGTGCTTTGCTGGTAGCAATCCCCACAGCTGTTGTAGCCAGCACCTTCGAGCTGTTTGCAAAAACAGTGTGTTCATTTTTAGGTCATGGCGTTGATAAATATGCTGAAGATGGCGATTCTAAAGGTATTTCCAGGATGGTACACATTGGTAACTTGATCCATTTCCTCTCTTATTTTGTTCCTACGTTCCTCGCATTACAGTTTGGTTCAGATTTCATCACCAACCTAACCACCGCCATACCCGAAAATATTATGGCTGGCATTAGTGCTGTAGGCATGCTGCTTCCGGCGCTGGGATTTGGTATGTTGTTGAACAGTTTAAGCTCCAAAAAACTAATGCCCTATTTCTTTATTGGATTTGCTATTGCTGCATATGTACCGGCCTTTGGGGTTATAGGCGTAGCAATACTAGGAGCTGCCTATGTCATTTTGTATGTCAATTCAGGGAAGCGCGAAACGGTCAGCTGAAAGGAGGAAATATGTATGATTAATCAAACATCGGCACATGCCATTAATGAAACAAAGACAGCGACCACTACTGCAAAGATTAACAAGAAAGATTTGAGAAGGTTATTCTTCCGCTCTAACGCGATTCAGTCTGCATTTAACTTTGAACGAATGCAAGGTCTCGGTTTTATATGGGGGATTTTACCTTTAATAAACAAACTATATAAACGCAAGGAAGACCGTGTTGAGGCTTATAAACGTCATTCTGGTTATTTCAACACACATCCATGGCTATGCGGTATTATTTTCGGTATCGTGGCTTCCATGGAGGAGAGAAAAGCTCGTGGCGAAGAGATGGATGAGGAGAACATCCAAGCTGTCAAAGGCGCACTGATGGGCCCTTTGGCCGGCCTTGGTGATTCTATGTTTTTTAGTACATTCCGTCCTATTGTAGCGGGTATTTGTGCTTCCCTTATTCTTAGTGGGGTTGGAATAATAGCACCGATTCTCTTCGTACTCGTGATCAATGCCGTACACTTCGGAGCGCAGTGGTGGGGTGTGCACAACGGCTACAAGCAAGCCGATAGGTTTATGGAGAAACTTGAAGGTCTTCAAATCCGACGTTGGATGGAGGCAGCTACTATTTTAGGTCTGCTGGTAGTCGGGGCACTAGTCGCAAGCTGGTTGAATATCTCTACCCCGCTGACATACACCTTAGATGAAGCCAGCGTCCCACTTCAGGATATGTTTGACACAATAATGCCTAAACTTCTGCCCTTGGCCGCAACTTTGGGTGTATACGCGTTTGTTCGCAAAGGCAAGAACTCGACGGCTGTTATGCTTGGAATTGTTGTTATCGGCTTCGTGCTAGGTTTACTTGGTATTCTTTAATCAATTGGACGTAATTTTCGAAAGGGGATAGCTTTTATCCCCTTTCCATAGATATTTCGGAGGGAATATGAATCATTCAACAAAACTGCTTCACAGTGGGCAGGTGCTACTAGAAAGTGGAGAATTGAAAAGTTGTGGGGTTCTTTTTCAGGATGGACGAATTATCAAGTTATTGCCTGAGGATCAGAACACAACTAAGGACGTCGAACGCATTGACTGCACTGGAAAGCTTATAGCGCCGGGGCTGATCGATACACATGTACATGGTGCATATGGGCGTAATTTCATGGAGGGAACGCCTGATGCGGTTGCAGCAATTTCTGACTTTCTAGTAAAAGGTGGAACTACAAGTTGTCTTGCAACCACAACCAGTGCAAGCCCCGTTCAGCAAAAAAATGCATTGATTGGCTTATCGGACATAAGCCGCAATCCTAAGGATAATCAGGTAGAAATTTTGGGTATTCATCTTGAAGGACCCTTTATCAGCACTCAAAATCATGGTGCTCATATTAAGAGCAACATACGCGCCGCCTATTCGTTTGAGTTAGAGTGTATTTACGATGCGGCTCAAGGGTCGTTAAAGATTGTAACACTTGCGCCAGAAACTTCTTACGCGATGGAGGCAATAGACTTTTTTGTTAGGAGGGGCGTACACGTTTCTATCGGTCATACGATGGCTAGTTTTGAACAAACACAAAAGGCATTACAAGCTGGGGTAACCCGCGGGACGCATATTTTCAACGGAATGCCACAGATTCACCATCGACAACCAGGTGCGGTGGTTGCTTTACTACTTAACTCGTCAGTATTTCTTGAGATGACTGTAGACGGTGAACATTTAGCCCCGGCAATTATAGAGTTAGTGTTGAAAGTAGCGGGACCAGAGCGCTGCATTTTAATCACTGATGGTACCGATGTCCGCGGCCTTGGTGACGGCAATTTTCAAAGATGGGAGGGTACTCATGTCATCATTCAAGACGGACGGGCAAAAACACTTAACGGCACGTTGGCAGGTAGCATGCTCTCTCAGTCCGAAGCCGTGCGTAACCTCATTCACTTGGCCAACATTCCCGTTGGTGATGCTATCCGGATGGCCTCAGAAAATCCGGCGCGGTCGATTGGTGTATTTGACAGGAAGGGTTCCATAAGCCCTGGTAAAGACGCTGATTTCGTTATTTTTAATCCTGATTTAACGGTCCATATGACTATAGTCAGAGGAAATATTGTCTATAAAGGAGATTAGCACCCATGGAAACAATTATGGTTCGAATTGATGACCGCCTGATTCATGGTCAGGTTGTGGTCGGCTGGACGCGCACTGTCGGAGTTACCTGTATTCTAGTAGTTGATGACAAAATAGCTGGCGACAAGCTTCAGTGCTCCTTGATGCGAATGGCAACGCCTATAGGAATAAAGGCTGAATTTTTGACAATCGAAGATGCTGCCAAAAAGATTACGGGGGGCACCTATAAAAACGAAAATCTCATGATTCTTGTGCGAAATCCGAAGGTGATTATCGGCTTAATGGATAATGGGGTAGATATCCAAAGCCTGAACATCGGAAACCTTCGATCCGCTCCTGGGAAAATCAAACTGCTCAGTCATGTTTATATAAGTCCAGAAGAAATTGAAGATTGGAGGGAGCTTGACCGGAGAAATGTAAAAATGTCAGCCCAGATTCTGCCTGATCAAATCAAAGCTGATTTTAACGAGGTTCTGAAAAACTATGATAGAGCAGATTCGGGTAGTTGAACGATAGAGGTCGGATATCCTATAGATCCGCTGATAGAAGAGGGGTTTACGTGAAAAATTTGCTGAATGGTATCCAGGTTGGTGTGTGTATGCTGATGACCGTTACCATCATCCAACTATTGAAAGATTCGGTAAAGGACATTATAGGAATCATTATATGTCTTGCTACTTTTGATTTAAATTATTTTGCTGGTGTCAGCATAGGGGTGCCGGTAATTCTATCAGCCATTTTAGGTATCGTGATAAAAGTGAGATATTGTCTCGGCCTTTTTGGGGATTGCCCTCCGGCTTTAACAATTATTTGATATGTATTGAATTATATATGTGTTGTGTAAGGAGGAGTGTTATGAGCACCTATACAATTAAAGAAATTTTCCGTCAGCCCGAGACTTGGCGAAAAATACTGGATCTAGTAGAGGAAAACATCCAACAATTAGACAATTTTTTAGCTGATTTTATGAACATAGACGGTCAAATACTTCTGGTTGGAGCTGGAAGTAGCGAGTACATTGGTAAGACGCTTTGTCCCCATTTGAGCCGGTTTGGAAAGTATGCTGTTAATTCCTGCGGAACCACAGATTTGGTTGTTTCTCCAGAAAGTTACCTCATCCCAAACAAAAATACTTTGCTTGTTTCTTTCGCTCGTTCGGGCGATTCACCTGAATCTTTGGGAGCTATTCGTGCAGCGGAAGCTGTTACTTCGCAATTGCGCCATCTGATCTTGACATGTAACAGACATGGAAAATTATCCATGCTTGGAGCTGAAAGTAGCGAGTTTTATGTGATTAATCTACCTGATGAGACTAATGATAAGGGATTTGCTATGACTAACAGCTTCACAAGCATTTATCTAACGGCTCTGTTATGTCTGCTCCCTGAGAAGCTTGAGCAAAACAAATCAGCTGTGATTGATATTGCTGATGCCGGAGAACGATTCATGAACAGTGGAGCGACCTCTATAGCAAACTGGGTGGATGCATTTTCCTTTAGCCGTGTTGTGTATTTAGGAACGGAAGCGCTTAAAGGGATTGCGCAGGAGTCGAGCTTAAAAATGTTGGAATTGACTAGAGGTCAAATATCTGTTCTGTTTGATTCGCCTGTCGGATTTCGGCATGGACCTAAGTCCTTCTTGAACGATGAAACTCTTTTGGTTTTTTACCTCTCAGACGATACCTTTGCTCGAAAATACGAACTAGATTTGATGCGGGAGTTGAGCCGGGAACGACGTGGGAATAAGCTTCTGGCTATTTCTGGTCAACCCTGTACCGAGGCAGAGATGCTTGCTGATTTCTACTTTTGCTTTAACAATGCAAATAGTTATGAAAATGGGCTGCTTGCACCGGAATTTCTTCTTATCGCGCAAATGCTAGCCTATTATAAATCACTCGCGTTACAAATTGACCCGGATAATCCTTATCCCGCTGGTACTGTAAATCGAGTGGTTCAGGGAGTTACCATCTATCCTTATTGTCTGTCCTAGTACCACAATCGTGCATGGAACGGTTGCTTTTGTATGTAAGCTGTGACTTATGGAGTTCACGTGTCATAACGGGGCAGACTGTCATTAGAAAGGAGGTGAATTGCAGAAAAAATGCTTATTATGATGCTAACGATGACGGACCCATAAAAATTTACAAAAAGAAAAGGAGTGTAGAGACAAATGAAAAGGGGTATTTTTCGAGTTTTCAGCCTAGTGATGACTGTTGCTCTTCTTATGTGCAGCTTCTTGGTAAAAATGTCTGTGTCTGCTACTAGTGATCGAGACATACCGAATCCCGTTGTGGTGTCTGTGAATGACGGCATGCTTAGCATCGGTAATACGTTCATTCAGCGCAACGTTAGCTTTGCCGGTGGTAAAGTTGCTACCACCTCTATCGTAAACAACAGATCCGGCATCACACTCATCCCAAACGAGGGTTCCGAGGACTTCAAAATCTGCGTTACTAACGAATATACCGACAACGCCGATACCAAGCCTGAATTTGAGATCAAGGCCAGTGAGCTGACTCTTGTGGGTGAGCCTCGCGTCACTTCCTCTGATGGCTATACACGCGTTGCATTTTCCTTCGAGCCTTATAATAAGAATGGCGTGCTCTGGTCAGTCACATACAATATTGCTATGAAAGACGGCGACCATTTCATGCGCTCCTTCCTAGAGATCAGCGTGCCAGAAGCCGATTATGCTAACGCTTATATCAACTATATCGATGTGGATGCATTCAACGTGGGCAAACTGGACGATTCTCTACTATTCTGCCGCCCGGAGAAAATTTTCCGTCAGTTTATAAGCGATTTTCAACAAGGTCTAGGTCAGCCCCTCTATGTTAATAGTCTGTTTTTCGGCATTGAATTTCAAGCCACAAATAACCGTATTCTGCCTCATCCCAAAGCGGAAAATGCCGATAAGGATAAGAATCTGCTCATGCGTTACTATTCCGGGAAGAACTTCGAGCAGATTAGAAAGACTGTGGACGGCAAATTCGTTACCTGGCCTGCAGTGGTAGGCGCGGCTCGTGCTAGTGACTACGAAGTGGTCCAGGACGACTTTTTTGACTATATCAACGGCATTGCCCAGGGTACCTACTTCCGCACTCAATTCAACACCTGGTATGACGGCGGCATGAACATTACCCCTCAGTCACTCACCACGTCCTTCATGGGTATTGAGCAGGGTCTTACTCAAGCTGGCTGTCCACCTATCAATGCCTACATTGTCGATGATGGATACAACGACTATTCCGGCCCGTTTTGGGGCTTTAAGCCTGCTTTCGCTAATAACGCTTTAAAGGATATCTCTCAAATGATGACTGACGCTGGCGGCGCATTCGCGAAATGGATTAGCCCCCGCGGTGGCTACGGGCAAAATCAGTCTCCATTCATGGAGGTAGCAGGCACGGGCTACAGATCCAGTGGTGATGGTAGCATTTGCGCGGCTGCTCCTAAGTATATTAAAAACCTCTACGATGATTTATGTTTTAATATGGATGAGTATAATGTCAACTACTGGAAGGTTGATGGTATAGCTAGAAGCGTCTGCTCCAACCCGAATCACGGCCATATGGTTGGCGGTACAGTGACGGGAGCTGCTAAAGGCGGTTCAAGGCCGGAGGACAACGATACAAACGCCTCTAGTGTGTGGTATTTTACCGAGCTGTGGGAAAACTACAACCAGATGTTCCTAGATATGAGAGCGCATCAGAAGGCTAGGGGTAAAGATGTATTTATTAATTCTACGGGCACAAGCATTCCTAGTCCTTGGTACCTACAATATACCAATACCATTAAAGTCATAACTAGCGCTGACTGGGGCAAGGCAGGACCCACTACCGGCATAAATGGTCCCGTAGGCGACGGTGCCCGGAGGTTATCTTACCGCGATGTCGGTTACTGGAGATTCTTCCTTAGCAACAAGTTTCAATTCCCTTATAACTATATATGGAACCACGACCCGATCTACGCCCTGGGCAACCAATTTGTTGAAATGACCGATCAGGATTTACGTGAAAACCTCTACGGCAATGCTATGCGCGGCGTGGCTGTTTGGGAACTGCTGTTCTCGCCCTCAATCTTTACCGAAGGACAGTGGCTGGCTACCAATGAGGTATTGAGCTTTTCGCAGGAAAACCAGCACATTCTGAACAATTCTCGCATGATCGCACCCTTAGGCGAACTTACCGAGGGTAATACAGAAGATAGTGTCAACCCGTACATTTACTCTGCTTGGGTGGAACAAGAGGGTTACGTTAGTTTTCGTAATCCCAAGGCCTCCACTTCCGTTAAGATGAGCTTGACACTTGACAGGCGCGCTGGTGTAAAAGAGGGAATGCATGATCTCACAATGACCTATGTTCTGCCCAGCAAGATCGAACCTGGCAAGGTGACCAACCGCAAAGAAGTATATAACTATGGTGATACTATCGAAGTGACGCTTGAACCCCTGGATTTCATCATTCTACACTTTGGGCCCAAGGATAACACTCCACCCGAAGTCCTCAAGACCGAAGTTCTAGACGCCAACACCTTACGCGTCACCTTCAATGAAGCGATCGAACTTTCTGATGCACCTATCACTATTGCCAATCATAATGTCACCGGAGTGGAGCTCACTGCTGACTTCAGGGCAGTGGACATCACGGTGTCTGATGCTTTTGCAGATAACGAGGCTATTTCCTTAACTAGCCTTAGTGTAAAGGATCTGTCTGCCAACCAGTCAACTGTCACAGCAAAAGCTCGATATGCAGCCGATCGTCTGATCAGCCAGTTTGATTCAGCCGCCGACCTGACTGGTTCCATCAATGTCTATGACGATGCATTGCTGGAAAGTGCAGTCTTGTCGTTGGATGGGAATACCGCTAACTTTGCCAACGGCCACTCAGCCGATCAGACCAACAAATTGTCCGTCGCCTCCCTAATCAAGACGACCGATACCGATGCCACAATTTTAGAACAGGCAGGCGAATATAGTGTGAAGATCAACGCTGACGGTAAGATTGAGTTTACCGTAGGTGCACTTACCGTGCAGAGTAAGCAGGCTATCAACGACGGCACATGGCATCATTTTGCCTGCATCAAAGAACCCAACGAGATGCTAAAGGTCTACATCGACGGCAAGATCAGTGCATCGGTGTATAACGGTTCGAATCTCAACATCTTAAATGCAGGGAAAGTAACCATCGGCAGTGCTGCTTTCACCGGTGAACTTTCTCAGATTAAGATATACAACAAATCTCTCGGCTATCTGGAAGTAGCCGATCTAGCTACTCAGCCGCTATTTACCTATGACCTGGCCGGCTACAACGCCTTTACTATTGCAGGCATGGAACCCCGTCTGCCCGGCAGCGTACAGACCCGCTACGACACTACCAACTACTTCAGGAACTACGATGCTGTTTGGGATAAAATGTCTAAGGACGATTATGCTTTACCCGGTAAGGTGAAAATCAACGGCACACTACCGGACTTTGAAAGCCTAGCAGTCAGCGGTACTCTCTCAGTTATACCGGAATGGCCAGCCGGCTCCACGCTTAAAGGAACCGACCTAAACGAAGTCTTGACCGAATTGAAAGACAAAGGTTGGGAAATCCTCAATCAGAATGACAGTAGACTTTCGGTTAATTCTAGCGGCTTGGCAATCACTGCAGGGCCCGGTAAGATGGACCGAGGAAACATTGACCCAACAGATCCTGAGGGTAAGCGGATCCTTGAAGATGTGGTCAACAAGAACTTCTTCCTGATCGATACTGGTCTGGACGACTACTGTGTCACAGTGACCGTGAACGGTAGACCCAATCATATGAACAAATCAGCCGGCCTGATTTTCCGCCAAGATGACGATAACTTTGTGCGGATGACCTATCGAGTTTCAGGCTGCACCGGCAATGGCGCCAGACCTGCGATGTCACTAAATGTGAAAGATGGCGATTACGCCTTTACACTAGAAGAATCACCGAACCCAGCTCTAAACACGTATCACTTAGCATTGGATAAAAAAGGCGACTACTACACCGGTTATTACAGTAGTGATGGTGTCAATTGGACCAAGCTAGGCACCGTGAAGGCCAGTCTGGAGAATCCTAAGGTTGGATTCCATGCGACTGAAGGAGTTCGAAGAGTCCCGAATTACCCAATAACCGATTGGTCACCACGATTCTCCAACTTTACCATCCGTCAGTACTCAGTCGGGTTGACACCCTCTGTAGACACGGCAGGTAACCTGGATTTGCCCCTTAATGCGAAAACGCCAAGATACACCTGGGCTGATACCACCTTCAGTGACGGTAGTAAGGGCTCTCTCCTAGTAGAACTGCCAGAGATTGACACAAGTGAGCCCGGGGAGCTGACGGTACAGGGTGCTATCGCTGGCGACCCAACAGCTACGGTGCCGATTACTGTCAATGTGGCTAAAATCAAAGTTACAGATGTAAGAGTCAAGAACAAACAAGCTAATATTGACTTTGATATCAGAAGTGCCAATGGAAAAGGTTATTCAATTTATTTGTCCGAAACAGGAGAAGATGGCACATTTGAGGTTTACAATGATGTCAATTATAACTCCAAAGGCGCTCATGTAAGAGGACTGGTTAATGGGAAAACCTACTATGTATATGTGGTGTATTCAGAAAATGGCTCTATCATTGAGAAAAGTGATATATTAATTCTGAAACCAAAAAAGTAAATTACCAGGCTCTTTGTCAATTGTTGGAGGTTAATATGAAAAACTGAGAGTAAATAAACCAAATTATAAAGAAGATGTCGTCATTATGAAGGCATCTTCTTTTCCTTGTAAATTACCAAAAGCTTCATTTATAACCACGTAGTTATGGACTAAAATGCTCTCTGTTATGCTAATTCTCCTGTGTTATCAGCAAGTTAACCTCAGAATATCTGAATGTAATGTATTCCTATAAATGCTGTTAACATTCAACGTATAATTAAAGTATGCTATCTTAGTCTAACAAATTTTCTAAGTATAAAGGTAATAATTGTATGAATCACTGTATAAATCCCCCCAATTTTCAAAAAGTGAGGGGTTTTTATGTTATGTCATATATAATTTTTTAATTTTTACATAAATTATATAGACAAAATTGACTTAATTTTATATAATGTATACTAACATTATGAATTACATAAATAAATTGATATCATTTCTGAAAAATAAGAAGGAATATTAAAAAAGATGTAGAATGTATCTAATAAAATGTAAAGCTTTTCATAAGCTAAGGAGATTTTATAAAAATGAGTAAACAGGGTCAAAAGAGGGTGACTATTAGAGGGTGACTATTAAAGATATAGCAAAAAAGGCTAATGTTTCAATTGCTACTGTATCTAGAGTTCTAAATGATTCTGATTTAGTAAGCGAAGAAACAAAAGAACATATAAAAAAAATCATAAAGGAAATGGATTACCAGCCAAACGCCCTGGCTAGGGGGCTAATTACAAATAAAACCAAAGTGGTAGGAGTGATGATACCCGATATTAATAATCTTTTCTATCCCGCAGTTGTCAGGGGTATAGAAGATTTCCTTGAACAAAATGATTATAATACCTTCTTATGCAATACTGATAATGACATAGCTAAGGAAAAGAAATATATCAACACACTTATAAAAAATCGTGTTGAAGGAATTATTTTAATGGGAACGAGACCGATAGATCCAAAAAAGAATGAACATATTAATGGGGTGGGTACTAAGCTTCCCGTAGTTATGATAAATGACTATGTAGTTGGCTCGAATGTATATTGTGTTCTAACAGACGAAGTTGAAGGAGCATATATGGCAGTAAAGTATCTCATTGAACTAGGTCATAAGAAAATTGCATATGTTACAGGTGAAAAGGACTATACTACTTATCTAAACAAACAAATAGGTTATGAAATGGCGTTGAGAGAATATGATATTAAAATAAATCCAGATTATATCATTAGAGATACACCATACCCTGAAGGCGGTGCAAGGGCAGCCTTTAAACTTTTATATAACATGGATAGCAAGCCAACCGCAATATTTACAGGGAGTGACCAAATAGCAATGGGTATAATGAAAGCAGCTTATGAAATGGGACTTAAAATTCCTGAAGATCTGTCAATTATTGGTTATGCAAATATGCCTATTTCGGCAGATTTATATCCAGAACTAACCACGGTTAATCAATATCCTTATGAGACCGGGAAAATGGCTGCAGATATACTTATAAGAATAATAAATGGTGAAAAACTACGCCAAAAAAAATATATCATAGATCCAGAGTTGTTGGTTCGTAAATCGTGCAGAAGCCTAAAGTAATATTTTTTGTTATAAATTGTATTAATAGATCCACTTCTATATTTCTATTTAATATTCTTGTTAAATTAAGTTTTTAATTATATAAATGAGCGAATTTCATATTCTACAGATTGGCAAAATAGCAGGTTCTAGATGATAGAAAAACCATTTTACCCCTGGAATATAGAAAACGCTAACTATTTTACTAAAATTCCAAAAGGAAAAACCCCTAACGTGTCGAAGTTTTAAGTACCACCAAAAAACAAAAACACGGAGGGGTGATACTATCTATATTCGACAACAATGTCTACTTTCCTTTGAAGAATTAATAAAATTTCAACCTGAAACAAAATTAGCAATGGTTTTCGAAGCATTGGATTTATCAAAGATAGCCGGTGGTCTACAGAAAAAATCCAAATTCGGTCCCAAAGGCCATGATCCGGAAAACATGCTGCGAGCATTATTGGCAAAGAGGCTTGAGAATATTAGGTATACAAAAACATTGGTGGAACGTCTCAAGTCTGACCCAGTTTTCCGTTATACCTGCGGTTTTCCTGTAGCAGGCAAAACGCCCAGTGAAGCTACCTTTTCAAGGTTTATGCAAAGTCTCTCAGATAACCTTTATTCCCTTGAAGATATTCTCGAGGAACTAGTAGTTAAGGCGAAAGAACTTGGAATTATTGATGGCGAACATATTGCCATCGATGCCAGTAAACTGGATTCATACGATGCTTCCGTGCCTAAATCCGAGATCATCCATGATGGAGAGCAACCTGACTGGGGCTCAAAGAGAGACACTCATGGCAACCAGATAAGATGGTTCGGGTGGAAAGTCCATGCTGCAGTTGATACTAAGAGCGAGTTACCTATTGCAGTCAATGTTACTCCCGCCAGCGTAAATGATGGCATTATGGCTATTCCATTAGTTGAAGATATCAAACAGCGCTATACCAGCACAATCAGCCCCAAGTACTATATAATGGACATGGGATATGATTTTGATGATGTCTATCGTACCATCCATGGCCAGTATAATGCTCAAGCCATAATCCCTATAAATCGCAGAGCTGCCTATGCACCACCGGAAGGACTTGATTGGGATTGTACACCCATATGTTCTATGGGATATCGTATGGTCTATTGGGGCTATGATAATGGTTCAATCAAGTTCCGCTGCCCTCATATGTCGGGTAAGGTTGACTGTCCAATGGGCACTAACTGGTGCTCTTCCAGTAACTATGGCGCTGTGGTTAAGAAACAGATATCTGATAATCCAAGATATTTTACTTATCCACGCAGAGGATCAACCAAATGGCAAAAGCTATATAATGAACGTACCTCTGTTGAAAGAACCTTTGCCAGGCTAAAGCAAAACCTAGGCCTCAATAATATCACTGTAAGGGGTATCAGGAAAACCAAAGTTCATGTTCTCTTAAGTTGCATAGCGTTGATTGCAGGTACCATTGCAGTAAATATATCCAAAGAAAGTGAGAAAGCAGCTTGAGCAACACTTTCTTAAAGCTCTATATTTTTACCAGGGGATTAGTCTACCCTTTTTTACGATGGTAAGTGATGGGAACATCAAATTTTCTGTTCGCTAGTAAGAAAACGGACTTTTCTTTAGCAATTAAGGAAACACTCATTTGAGTCATCGTAAAAAATATAGTTATGAAATTCGCTCA
>LFRM01237575.1_pt1 | contig 15851 bp, 13 predicted proteins | sample 618341 | NCBI WGS metagenome assembly LFRM01 (sample SAMN03654438, study PRJNA283298) | anaerobic digester metagenome | isolation source: pool of bioreactors CSTR01a, CSTR02a, and CSTR03a thermophilic anaerobic... | place: Denmark: Kgs. Lyngby | collected 2014-05-21 | reverse complement strand
ATGCTCAGCACCGCCATAAAGGCTTCCTGGGGGATTTCCACACTGCCCACCTGCTTCATCCTCTTTTTCCCCTTTTTCTGCTTTTCCAGGAGCTTGCGCTTCCTTGTAATATCACCGCCGTAGCATTTATCCAGGACATTTTTCCGCATGGCACGGACGTTGGTCCGGGCAACTATCTTGTTGCCGATTGCCGCCTGAATGGGCACCTCAAAAAGCTGGCGGGGTATCAATTCTTTTAGCTTTTCCGCAACGACACGACCACGGGCAATTGCTTTCTCCTTGTGGATAATAAATGAAAGGGCATCCACTGGCTCTCCGTTAATCAAAATGTCCAGTTTCACCAGGTCAGCTTCCCAATACCCCTCCATGGAATAATCAAGGGAAGCATACCCACGGGTAACTGATTTAAGCAAGTCAAAAAAGTCATACACGATTTCTCCCATGGGAAGGTAATAAGTCAGGACTACACGGGTCTCTGACAGGTACTCCATATTGAGAAACTGGCCCCGCCGTTCGTTGGCGAGATCCATCACCGCACCCACAAAATCGTTGGGAACCATTATTGTGGCTTTGACATAGGGTTCCTCCATTTTCTGCAATTCCGTTGCCGGAGGAAGTTCCGTAGGATTGTGGATATACAATACCTCGCCGTTTGTCTTGGTCACACGGTAGATAACACTGGGAGCTGTCGTAATCAAGTTGAGATCGTACTCCCGTTCCAGACGCTCCTGGACGATTTCCATATGCAGGAGTCCCAGAAAACCACACCTGAAACCGAATCCCAAAGCAACAGAATTCTCTTTTTCCCAGACAAGGGAAGCATCATTTAACCTCAGCTTTTCCAATGCCTCTTTCAGGTCTTCATAGTCCCTTGTGTCCACGGGGAACAACCCGCAGTACACCATGGGCACTGCTTTTTTATACCCCGGGAGAGGCTTTTCCGCAGGGTTTTTGGCAAATGTAACTGTATCCCCCACCCGGGTGTCAGCAACGTTTTTTACGCTGGCGGTAAAGTAACCAACCTCACCAGCAGAGAGCCTGTCCACAGGCTTAGGAGCAGGCGTAAAAATTCCCACTTCATTAATCTCGAAAGTTTTACCCGTAGACATCATTTTAATCTGCATATCCTTTTCAATCATGCCGTCAACGATCCTGACGAAAGGTACAGCACCCCTGTAGCTGTCAAAAACGGAATCAAATATCAGGGCACGCAGAGGGTCTGTGGAATCCCCCACAGGAGGCGGAACACGGTTTACCAGTGCTTCCAAAATATCCTCTGTCCCATGGCCCATTTTTGCAGATGCCAGGATGATGTCTTCCCTGCCAATGCCGATAATATCTTCAATCTCTTTTACCACCCTATCAATGTCAGCATTGGGCAGATCAATTTTATTGATAACGGGAATTATCTCCAGGTCATGGTCTAGAGCAAGGTAAAGGTTGGCCAGGGTCTGGGCTTCGATCCCCTGGGCGGCGTCAACAACCAGCAGGGCTCCTTCGCAGGCGGCAAGGCTCCTGGATACTTCATAAGCGAAATCTACATGTCCTGGTGTATCAATTAAATTCAGCAGGTAGTTTTTCCCGTCTTTCCCTTTATAGGGAATGCGGACTGCGGTCATTTTTATGGTAATGCCCCGCTCCCTTTCAATATCCATCTGGTCAAGAACCTGCTCTTTCATATCCCGCCCTTCCAAAACACCGGTATATTCCAGGATACGGTCCGCCAGCGTAGATTTTCCATGATCAATGTGGGCAATTATACAGAAGTTGCGAATTCTATTTTGGGAATATTCCTCCTGAATCATTGTAACCTCCGTCTTCTCTTTCTGTGGTTAATTATAGCATCCTGCCCAGGATGCTATCAAGACGACCCTGTATCCCGGGGTTTACGGTGGAAACGGCGGGAAAAGATGGACCAGGCAAGAGCGACTTCCTCAGACTTGAACAGTAAGGCCAATAACATGTAGAAAGCAAAACCCACTCCCACTCCAGTAACTACCTGGATAAGCTGGTTAACCTTCCTGGCCATATCAAAGTTGTTTTCGAAAAAACCGGCGGTAATGTAAACGGCAACGCCCATAAGCAATGCGGCGGAAAGACTTCGGAAGAAGGAAATGATAAACATCCGGCCGTTGATGGAGCCTATCTTCCTGCGCAGGAAATAGAGCAATGCTGCCATATTGAAAATGCCTGCAATTGAATAGGCTAAAGCCAGCCCCCCATGCCCCATAGGCCCAATCAGGGTAAAGTTAAGCACCAGGTTGATCACAATTGTCATCACACCTACTACAACAGGGGTAATTGTGTCCTGGATTGAATAAAAGGTCCTGTTCAAGACCTGCTGGGCAGAATACCCAAACAATCCTATACTGTAAAATAAAAGAGCATGAGCAGTAGCGAGGGTTGCCTGGTGAGTGAATTCTCCCTGCTCAAAGAGAAGGCGCACAATGGGGACTCTCAGAACAATCAGCCCTACGGCAGCCGGGAGAGTCAAGAAAATCACAGACCTGGTCCCCAGGGACATAGTCCTTTTAAAATTATCCATTTCATTCTTTGCTGAATACTCAGTAAGGGTTGGGAATATGGCCACCGCCACGGCAACGGCGAAAATACCGATGGGAAGCTGCATTATCCTCTGGCCGGTCCGCAGGGCAGCAACGATACCGGCAGGCAGAGTAGAGGCCAAATTCTGATTGACAAACAGGTTAAACTGGGTAACCGACAGACCTATGAGAACCGGCCCCATCAGGGCAAAAATTTTCTTTACACCTGGATGGCGCAAATTAAAGGCAAAACGGTAGCGCAAACCCAGCTGAAGCAGCTTGGGGACTTGAACGGAGAAATTGGCAACGGCTCCGACTACAACACCTATTGAAAACCCCATAATTCCCAGGTCGAAAACAACAGCTAAAATCCAGCCCAAAACCACAATGGTCAAATTATAAAGGACTGAACCTATTGCAGGCATTAAAAAGTGTTTATAGGCGTTTAATACACCCATGCACAGACCGCTGAGCCCCATGAACAAGGCCTGGGCAAACATTATTCGAGTGAGCTTTACGGTTAAGGCTGTATACTCAGGTGAAAATCCGGGAACTAAAACCTCAATAAGTTGGGGAGTAAATACCATTCCCACTAAAATTCCCAGGAGCATTAAAGTCATAATCAGGTTAAAAATTATACTGGCTACTTCCCAGGCTTCCTCTTCCCTGTCAGTGCTGAGATAGCTGGCAAAGACAGGAATAAAGGCGGAGCTTAATGCTCCACCTACCAGCAGCATGTATAAAAAGTCAGGTATGGAGAAAGCCGCATTATAGGCATCCGTAATCCGGTTTTGACCGAATTCCGCGTAAATGACAACATCCCGCAAATAGCCAAGAATTCGGGACAAAATCATGGATACCATAAGAATACCAGCGGCCCTTGCTACCCCCGTTTTCTCACTCATGAAGAAGACTCCTTCCAAAACAGCTGATTATTAAATTCGTAGTTGGTTTTGAAATACCTCCTAGCCTTCTCCGCTGCCTAATTTATTCCGGAAGTTATTCCAGATAACTTGTCCAAGTGAATATACCTCCTGTCCAAATACTACAGCTTTTTCCCGCAGGTCCCATGCCCATTTTTTCAACAGCCGGTTGCTTTTCTGCCAAATCTCGTAAACCTGGGGATGATCCGCAAGATTCCGGATAACAGGGGGGATATTAAAAGAGCAGGAAGAATTTAGGACAGACAATTGCACATTATCCTCTACAACCTGGACATCAATTACCGGAGCCGCTTGGCAGCTGAGCTGCTCATTCAAAGAGTCGGCTGCCGTATATACACCTATAAACAGCACCAAAAAAAGAAGAAAAAAAATCTGCCAGTACTTCACTTTAGCAAACCTCCCAAAGGGGTTAGAAAAAAAATACCTATTATTACCTTTGCCCCCTTTTGGAAGGTTTAATACCTGACGCTAAAGTTTCTTTTCACTTAAATCTTTCAACACCTCACTTAGCACGTGGGCCATCAGTTCCGCTGACGCTTCAGCCTCAGCAAGGGAGTTTTTTGCGTTGCCCATTTCCAATAAAATGGCACGAGGATGAAGGTGCTGGTTGTATCTCCCCGACTGCACCCTGACACCCCGGCTGAGACCTGGGTAAAGCTCATCCATTTTGACATCGACTTTCTCAGCAAACTCTTTGTTCTTTTTCCAATTTGGGTTTTCCAGCCTCTGTGCGCTGCCTACAATAATTAGGACTTTTGCGGCTTTGCGACCGTTGATTTCCACCGTATGTCTCTCTTTTACCCCAGCATCCCGGTGGATATCCAACAGCACCTGAATTGACGGGTGCTTGGAAAGGAGGCTTTTCCCAGTTTCTTTTGACTTGGTGTAAGAAAGATTCCAGTCCGGATAATCGTGAATCTGCAGGCTCCTTACGGCGGGAACGTTATATGTTTCCTTCAGGGTTTTTTCCAAAACTTCAGCAACCCTGACGACACCACCGTTTAGACCTTCAACTTTTGCGGCTTTACCTTCCCCCGAATAGTTTTCAGAATTATGGGTGTTATAAATCCCCACTAAAGGGTTGTCCCCGCTTGAACCTTGCACCTTTTGTTCTTGGTCTCCCGGTTTTTCATTAACGACTTCCGTACTTTCCCCTGATTCTCCGGTGTCAGCCGGTATTTGGTTCTCCGAATCGCCGGGTACACTATCAAAACTCTCGGAATAAGAAGGGGAGTCAACAATGGGAATGGTTACTGCCTCCAATTCCAATTCTTCCATATAGCTTATCTGGGATTTGAACAGCCCTGTAGGTCCATCGAGGTCAACAGTAGTCACAGCAGAGAGTACCGATGCTGCCAGCCTGATTGGGGACATATACTCCACTTCCTTAAATTCCAACATGGGCATTCCTTGTTGGAGGATTCCCTTCAGTTCGTCATCTGAAAAAGACACCTGGCCAACCAATTTCTGCAGCCCGGCAGTAACAGCATTGGCCCCTTTACCAGCAGCCAAAGACTCCTGTTTATCAGCACTGTTCAAAAAAACCAGTAGGCCGAAGAAACCCATAAGACAAACCAGGAAAAAAGAAATTTTCAACCTGCCGAAAAGACGCCTGCGACTTCCCGGCCAATATCCAATGACAAATGTCATCTTACGCAACTTCAGACACCACCCGGATAAACCCTTTGTTAAAAATAGGCACAGATATTGGAATTCTATTCGAGAGTTGCTCCGGATATGTCCGTGCGTAAGAATCAAAAAAAGAAAAAAATACGGCACCCCTAAAGGTACCGTTTGTAAGCTTAATACCGTCACTTTTACCTTAATTCCGTAGGAACAATGGCATCAATAATTCCTATCACTAAAGCAGCCAATAGTGCTCCAATAACATTAACTGATAGAAAGTTGGGAACAATAAACTGGGCCAGATATATTACAACGGCCGAAGTGGCAAAACCCACAAGTCCCCTTCTCTGGGGAGAAATTTTATCTCCAAGAAGTGTTTCAATAACATATCCCAGTACAGCAATAACAACGGCTGCAAGAAGTGCCCCCGTAAAACCGCTCACACTAATACCGGGCAGCAACCAGCCAACTAAAAGCAGTACCAGGGCTGACACGATAAATCTGACTATTGTACCGATGATCATTGTTTCACCTCCCTGTATACTTTGTGAATACTCATTCGTTATATTTCCCAAAAAATTGATTCTATATACTTGTATTAGATTCAATACTGCATCTGTTGCGTTTTTAATCCATACGTGGTAAAATATACGCTGTCTTGGTACATAGTACACAACACTTTGAGGCAAGTTGAATATGAGGGGGTGAAACACATGGCCAATATTAAATCTGCAGAAAAAAGAGCACGGGTAGCAGAAAAAGCTAGACTACGCAATAAAATGTATAAGAGTGCAATGAAAACCCGCATAAAAAACTTTGAAAGACTGGTTGCAGAAGAAGATATGGAAAAAGCCGAGGCTGCATTTAAAGATGCCTCTTCATATTTGGATAAGCTTGTTTCCAAGGGAATAATTCATAAAAATGCTGCATCCCGAAAAAAATCAAGATTGCATAAAAGAATAAAAAATAAAGTTGTTTAAGACAAATCCTGCTATTTCATTAGCAGGGTTTTTCATTATGTACCAAAAATAAACTCTCATCTTTTCCTTTCTCTAAGAAATACTAAAAGGAGAAAGGAGGGATTATCAGAGTGGATCAATACCAACAGCAGCGCCAGCAAAAAAATAAACAACAGGCACAACAAGCTTCCCAAATAGCTCAACAAAACCCTGGCGGAGCAAAAACTCAATCGGAAATTCAGAGAGAATCGCAGCAACAGCAGCAGTTTCAGCAAAAACAGCAGCAGCAAGTGAAGCAGCCAAAACAATACTAAGTCAAACTTAATAACAGTCCATCTTTAATATTGCCCCCAATTGGTCTGCTGTTCATTGCAGCAGACCCTTTTTTAAAGAATTTTAGCTGCTTATTTTCAATACTGCCATTTCCAGCAAATACCCCTGTTCGGCGTAGGAATTTTTCATGGCTACATCAGCTTCCAACAAGAATTTAAACCCTTCTTTCAGGTCCCTTTCGTTAAAGTTTTTTACCTGCTGCAGTACTTTTTTTAACACATAAGGGTGCAGGGACAGTCTTGACTGTACCTGTTTATCGGGTATGCGTTGGCTTTTCAGGCTCTTAACAGCAAGAATAAGGCGGAACTGTCTGGCAAGCATATAGAGAATATATACAGGTGACTCACCGGCAATAAGCATTTCCCTTAACAAGTTTACCGCCAGGGATACATTTTTTTCTCCCACTGCATCAACAAGGTCAAAAATGCCTGTTCCTGCCGTCTTGCTGATTGTCGCACGAACCATATCCAGGGAAATCTCTTCAGTACCCGGTACAAAAAGAACCAGTTTTTCCAATTCCTTTTCCACAACAGACAGGTCATTTCCGGTACAGGCTGTCAAGTAATTTAACGCTTCAGGATTTATCCTCCTGCCCATTTGCCCCAAACTACTCCTCACCCAATGAGCCAGTTCTCCTTGCCTCAAAAAAGGGAACTCTACTACCCGACCATAGGATTTTATTTTTTTAAATATCTTTTTCCGGCTGTCCGGCTTTTCCTCCATAATAAAAATAAGACAGCAGGCCTCATTGGGGTTGTCTAAATAACCGGCAATCAATTCCTCCTCCCGGTGATGCCGCTGCTTTCCTGAGGCCAAAAAAACGCCTGCATTTTCTATTACCACTACTCTGTGCTCGCTGAAGATTGGCAGTGAGTTCAGCTCATCCCTCAATTGACTGGCATCAATGTCACGGGCATCAAACCGCAGAAAGTTAAAACCCCTGCTGTCAGGGGAAAGACAGTGGTCAGCCAGAAGTTCCACAGCCTGCCGGATGAGGAACCTTTCGGGACCGTAAAACAAAAAAACAGTCTCTTCAAGCTGCCCTGCCCGGATACTTTTTTCAAAAGAAAAATAGTTCATTATATTGCTCATTGAGTATTCCCCATTTTCCACTTTCTGCTGTGAATATATCACCAAATCATGATGCTTTCAAGAATGGCCGCAGTCAAGTGACAGTTTCGGAAAAACTTTAACGAATAGTTTGAACGGCACATTTTTTCCCGTCACTGGATACAATCACACAGCCGTTCAGATCTGTACGATAAAGCCTGGCCCCGGAATTTTTCCAATATTCTACAACTTCTCCTGCAGGGTGTCCAAATGTATTGTTCTCACCTACGGAAATAACCGCTACCTGAGGACTTGCCTTTTTGTAAAGCCCCTTGTGAAAGGAACTCTTCCCCCCGTGATGGGGAATCTTTAGAACAGTACAGCACAATTCCTTTTCATTGTCCAGCAGGCTTTCTATACCTTCCCTCTCCAGATCTCCTAAAAGTAGAAACCTGTTGTTTCCATGGCAGACCAGAAGCACAAGAGAGGAATCGTTGCAGCTTTCAAATTCTTCCCCCCTGCCGGGAGCAAGGACTTTAATCAACACATCCTTATCCAATTTTATCCCTGCTCCACGGGTAAGTTCCAGGTGGGAGACACCCTTTTCCCGGGCAAGAGCCAGGAAATCAGCGTACTTGTCCCACCAGGGATTCACTGGGGGTGTAATTACCTTCCCTACCGGCATTGCCGCCAAAACATCCTCAAGACCGTCCAGGTGGTCTTCATCCGGGTGGGTATTGATGATTAAATCCAGCCGATCTATTCCCCGGCTGCGGAGAAAGGGAAGGACTGTATCCTGTCCCGGGTCATATCCCTGCTGTAAGTAACCGGGCATTCCGCCTCCGTCAACCAAAACTGTGCTGCCGGAAGGAGAACGGATGAACACTGCATCCCCCTGGCCCACATCCAGGAAAAAAACCTTCAGGTCCCTAACCTCGGCCAACAAAGGGGAAAATGAAATCATTAAAAGGATAAACAGAATAATGATTATATTTTCGAAAGAGACAGGGGCTCTCTTTCCATGGGGCATTTCACAGGAAGGACCTGGAACCAGCGTTTTGTCCCTGAACAGTCCTATCACTGTCCAGGTACCTATTAATCTTTCCTTAAGAATCACCAACAAGAGATAATAAAAGGCGACAGCTGGAATCGGAGGTGAAGCTACAAATATTACCCGTCCCGGCAGAGGGGAAATACTATCCCCTGCAAAAACCACAATCTGAAGCAAAAAACCGGCAGCATGGAGAAAAACATCTGCCGCAAAGTTTGAGACAAAAAAGAGGATAAAAGCAAATACCCCGATTATTACTACAGCACTGAGTACAGGTATCAGGAGCATGTTGGCCAAAACAGCAAAAACCGATATCATATTAAAGTGCCAGGCAATAACCGGCAGGGTCCCCAGCTGTGCTGCCAGGGGGACTGTGATCAGCCCCTCTCGACCGGCAAAACAGGAAGGAAGGAAATTCCTAAGATAGGGCTCCAGGTAGACTATTGCAAAAACAGCAGAAAAAGAAAGCTGGAAACCCGGATCAAGCAAATAGAAGGGATTCCACATTAAAATGATTATTGCCGAAGCAGCCAGGGCAATATAGATATTTCGTTCCCGGTCAAAAAAGTAGGCCAGCAGGCCGATTATGCCCATTATTGTCGCCCGGACAACCGTAACGGTAAAAGCGCAGAGTATACAGTAGAAACATAATGCACTTATGGAAACAGCCAATGAAATCCCAGGACCCGCCCGGGCAGTTCGGCAAAGGGAAAGGACCAACAAAAGAACCAGCCCTACATGGAGTCCGGACACCGCCAAGGCGTGGGCGATGCCCGTCTGCCGAAAAATTTCCAAATCTTCTTCCATGACAGCTCCCTTTTCACCAAAAAGCATAGCCAAAAGCAGTACCGCTTGCCTTTCAGCCAGGGTGCTGTGAACAATCCGCGAAAAACTCTCCCGGGCACCAAGGACAACGGACATCAGATAACTGCCCCCGCCCCAACCTTTTACTGCAAGTTCCTCCTCTTCGTAAATGTAAAACAAGCAGTAAATATTCCTGAACCTCAAATACTGCCGGAAGTCGAATTCTCCGGGATTTCGTTTTTTACTTGGCTTTACCAGCTTTCCGTGAGCTGTAATAGAATTCCCGTAAGCCAGTTCCGGTACATGAGCATCAGGATTATCTTCCTTAAATAAATAAAACTGCACTTTTTCAGAGGGTATTGGCTGCCAGTCCTTAAAAGCCAATTTGTATTTATCTACCATCACCTCAAATATTATTTTGTCATCCCGAACTTCCGGGTAGCTTGAAACAACCCCCTGCACCGTGAACCTTTTCCCTGTGAGATTGGACAAGCTAGATATTTGGTGGCTGTCAGCCAAAGCCAACCGCAGTGCACCGCAGATGAGAGCCAGACCAAGGATAAAAATAACTCCTGATTTTTCCTGCTTTCTAAGAAATACCACCAATATAATAATAAGAATTACTGCCCCCAATAAAAGAACAGGCAGATTTAGGGGAAAAATATACTGTATAATGATTCCCAGGACAAAAAATCCTGCCAGCCAGACAAGGGGCCTGTTCAACAAAACGCTCCCTCCCCCTGTACCCCATTTTATGGCTCAATTAGACGATGTGGTATATTTTTCCTTTTTTTCATTACTGTAACCGGCTTACTTTTTCCTGCTGATGACAACTTCCTTTATTCGTCTCCCCTCCATAGCTGCTACGCTTAAAGTACAGTCATCAAACTCAATCTTGTCACCTTTAACGGGGACCTGGCCAATCAGGTGAAAAACGAAGCCTCCGACAGTGTCAAAATCCTCAGCCGGAAGCTTCAGCCCCGTCAGTTCATTGACATCGTCAACACTGACCCGGGCGTTAAATTTAATTATCCCCGGCTTAATTGTCTCCACAAGGGGGCAGAACTCATCGTATTCATCCCTGATTTCTCCAATGATTGTCTCTACCAGGTCCTCAAAGAAGACAATACCTGCCGTACCACCAAATTCATCCAGGACCACTGCAATATGTACCCGTTCACGTCGCATCTCCCGCAACAGTTCATCAGCGTGCTTAGTCTCCGGTACATGGTATGCTTCCCGCATCACGTTTTTTATCATCTCTGTCTCCAGATGTTGGTGTCTGGCCATTAAATCTTTGGCATACAACACACCAATGATGTTGTCCATGGAACCTTCAAATACCGGGAGCCGTGAGTGCCCGTATTTGATTACCTTGTTCCAGGCTTCAAGCAGCGGGTTTCCTGCCTCTACTGCAACAATGTCCACCCTGGGAACCATTACCTCACGCACAAGAGTATCATTAAGTTCGAATACATTATCGATCATTTCCCGTTCCTGGCTTTCAATTACCCCCTGCCCCTCACCCAAATCAACCATGATCCGGATCTCCTCTTCTGAAATGTTTTTATCGGGGGCGGTCTGTCCTGTACCCAAGATTATGAACAGTAGATTGGTAATAGCACCCAGAACCCTTATCAATGGATAAAAAAGCTTCTGCAGCCAGAATATTGGCAGGGAGACCCACAGAGCAACTTTCTCATTATTTACAGCTGCAAAAGATTTGGGGGTTATTTCTCCAAATATAAGGACAAGAAGTGTGACAACCCCTACGGCAATTCCAACTCCCTCAGAACCAAAAACCCTGAGAGCAATGGATGTGGCCAGGGAAGACATGGCAATATTAACGATATTGTTACCCACCAGGATTGTAGACAAAAGCCTGTTGGGACGGCTGACCAGCTGCATTAAAATATCGGCACGGGGGATACCCCTTTCTCTTAAATGCTGAGCCCGGATTTGGTTAAGTGATACCAGAGCAGTCTCTGAGCCGGAAAAAAATGCAGACAGCAACAGAAGGATTACGATGCTTACCCATTCCCACAAAGCAACCATGAATCCACCACTCCTTAGCATTAGTCTTTTCCAAAAAAGAAGAAAACATTTTAGCTTTAAGGAGCGGCTCCCAATGACATTTAGGTATGTTAGCAATATTTGTTAATGTTTTTTTATTTTTATAGAATATTTGTAATATTTTTGATATAATTTACTTGTAGGACCTATAAGCCAACACTACTATTAAGGGGGAGGTTTTTAAGAACATGAAGAAACTGGCGCTAATTGTTTTACTGGGTTTAATGTTGATGGTTGTTGCTGGCTGCGGTGCCGAAATGAAGGACTACGTAATTAAAGTTGACGGTACAGAAGGTGCTACATTTGAAGGTGTTATTATGTACCAGGTAGACACAACCCCACATCCGGATAAGATTTCCGGTACTGTGCCTGCAGAATTTCCAATTGAAGCGGAATTAATCTCTTTGGAATTAACCAAGACCTCAGCCGACGGAGAAGTTAAAGTAACCCTGATTTGCAACGGAGAAGTAGTTGGAGAAGATGAAATCACAGAAGAAGGCGGATCTGTTAAACTGAACAACTAAAATACCGGCTTACTTATGATTATCTTTTTCTTCCATACTTAACACGGCTCTTTCCAGAGCAAAGCCGGGGCAAAGCCCCGGCTTAAACTTTCTATGAACTAAACAATGTCCTTTCCTAATTTTTTAATTTCTCTTCCACAGACCTTACCTTCCCGGCAATTGATATTTCCTTATCCCTCCGATCGTCAATCCTGATAATAGACATCACTCTTTGGGCTCCCGCGTCAAAAGGAACCTCATGTAAAGCGCGCATGACCTCAAAAAGACGGTCCAAATCACCCTCTATAATCGTTCCCATTGCATGGAGTTCATAGTTGATACCCTCAGCAGCTTCCAGCACACGGTGACACTCCGCCACATAGGAGCTTACACTGGGAGACCCTGTTCCTAAAGGCGCAACGGTGATTTCAATTATAGCCATCCTTTCCTTACCCCCCGAAAATTAATTTAATAGATGCATACCAAGTCTTTAATCCTTTCATAAGTATTCGGCCCAATACCAGAAACATCCTGCAGTTCCTCAATACTTGAAAAGCCGCCCTGTTTTTCACGGTACTGGATAATCCTTTCGGCGTAAGCGGGCCCTATCCCCGGAAGAGTGTCCAATTCAGCAGCCGAGGCGGTGTTAATATTGATTTTTCCACCATTGGCCGGCACATTATCCTGCGCCGAACTGCTCAAGGGCTTACCCTGCCTACCATCTGCTTGTCTCTTCACGGGAACTTCAATTCTCTTCCCATCCTCCAATACAGCAGCAAGGTTCATCAGGTTCAAGTCAGCTTCAGAAAGGGGGACAGCCCTGGCAACAGCATCGTTCACTCTGGCCCCTGACTCAAATACGTATACTCCCGGCTTTTCCACCGCTCCCGTTACATGAACAAAAATCTCATCTTTTCCTTCCTGTTCCTGTGTATTCTCGGCAGAAATTTCTACAACTGGAACTGCCGTCACTTTTGCATATTTGTAGCCAATACCAAATACAAGGGCTCCCAACAGTACCAGCACAACGATTTGGGTTCTCCTCTCCCAATCAAACAAAGTGAGTACCTCCCCAATGTTACTACTAGCCATATAATTCCAGCTTATTCCTTATTTTTCCTCCTATATTGCGCTTTTCTGCAAGAAAGAATTTACCCGACGGGATATACCTGTCACACTCTGAAAGTCCGCATGTATTATGGAGCAGGACTTCTTTCCCGCAAGCCTTGCGCGGCTCTGCCGGCGCCAACGGCGTGGGAGCTTGTCCGTAGCGGAATAATACATGCGGGCTTTTCCCATCGCCATACACCTTCTGAACCGACTGCCCTGCCAGGCGCAAAAAATAACCCGGTGAATATCACCGGGCAGTTTACAAAAAATTGATAAAAGGGCTTTGCACCCCTATTTGATTACTACGTTTACCAGTTTCTGCGGCACAACAATCACTTTCACTACCTTTTTACTTCCCACCAGTTCCCGGACACGGTCCAGTGCCAGTACCTGCTCCTGGATTTCATCCTGGGAGGCATTTACGGAAACCTCTACATGGTCACGGACTTTACCGTTAACCTGGACCGCGAGAGTGATAGTGTCCACCACTAGAGCCTCTGGATCATATGTGGGCCAGGACTGGAGGTGTACACCTGGTTTCCCGCAAATCCTTTCCCACAGCTCCTCTGCAATATGGGGAGTAAAGGGAGCAAGTAGTTTTAACAATACTTGAAATGCTTGTTTCAGCAGGGGAATGTTCCGGGCATCTTGGTCAACATTTTCAATATAATCATAAATGCCGTTAACAAACTCCATTATCCCACTGATAGCCGTATTAAAATTGAACCTGTCCGAAACATCGTTTGTTACCCGTTTTACCGTATGATGCAGAAGCCTGTTCAATTCCTTGTCCCGGGAAGTCCCAATGACCGGATCATCGGTGCTGCTGCAGCCTTTTACCAGCTCCTCCTGGCCGGTCACCAACCGCCAGACCCTGTTCAGAAAGCGATAGCAGCCTTCAACTGCCTGGTCATTCCACTCCAGGTCCCTGTCGGGGGGAGCAGCAAAAAGAATAAACAGCCTTGCAGTGTCTGCGCCGAATTCTTCAATGATTTCTTCGGGGCTGACTACATTGCCTTTAGACTTGGACATTTTGGCTCCGTCTTTAAGCACCATTCCCTGGGTCAACAGGTTTTGGAATGGTTCATTTGCGGAAATCAACCCAATATCTTTCAGGGCTTTTGTGAAAAAACGGGCGTACATTAAGTGAAGAATAGCATGCTCAACACCGCCAATATACTGGTCCACGTTCATCCAGTAATCGGACTTCTCCTTGTTAACAGCCGTACCGGTCTCATAGGGACTGGTATACCTCAGGAAATACCAGGAGGAGCATACGAATGTATCCATGGTGTCCGTTTCCCGCTGAGCCGGTCCGCCACACTCAGGACATTCCGTATGCAGAAATTCTTCGTTATATTTTAAAGGTGACTCTCCTGTAGGTTTAAACTCCACATCTTCCGGCAGATAGACTGGCAGGTCTTCCTCAGGAACAGGTACAGCCCCGCACTGGTCACAGTAAATTATGGGAATTGGGGCTCCCCAATACCGCTGCCGGGAAATCAGCCAGTCCCTCAGGCGGTAGTTTACTTTACGCCCTCCAAGCCCATTTTCTTCAATAAAGTCCGCCATTTTTTCTTTTGCCTCAGGTGTAGGTAGGCCGCTGAACTGGCCCGAATTAACAGCCGTCCCGTCACCCGGGAAAGCTTCTGTCATTGTATTCGGATCCAAATCCTCCCCGTCAGGCTGGACAACAACCCTTACAGGGAGGCCGTACTTGCGGGCAAATTCCAGGTCACGCTGGTCATGGGCCGGAACGGCCATTACCGCTCCTGTCCCGTATTCCATGAGTACATAGTTGGCAATCCAGATAGGAATGCGTTCTCCAGTCAAGGGGTTTACCGCATAGGCGCCCGTAAACATCCCCTCTTTCTCAATGTCCTCGGCAGTCCTTTGAGTTTCGTCCGTCCGGCGCATTTTTTCCAGGAAATCCCGGACAGGTTTTTCATACTCTGTACCACGGGTAACCTTTTCCACAAGAGGGTGTTCAGGTGCCAGAACCATATAAGTAACGCCGAAAACAGTGTCATGTCTTGTAGTAAAGACAGGTATCGGGTCACCGGTTTCTGCGGTAAACTTGATTTCCACCCCCTCGCTGCGGCCGATCCAGTTGCTCTGCATTGTCTTTACTTTCTCCGGCCAGCCCGGCAGCAGTTCCAAATCCTGCAGCAGCCTGTCAGCATACTTTGTAATCCGGAACATCCACTGTTCCAGGTCCCTCTTGATTACAGCAGTCCCGCAGCGTTCGCAGCCCTCATTTACAACCTGTTCGTTGGCAAGAACGGTATTACAGGAAGGGCACCAGTTAACAGCAGATTTGGACTTGTATGCCAAACCGTTATGGTAAAGCTGCAGAAAAAGCCACTGGGTCCATCTATAATAGTCAGGATGACAGGTAGCTACTTCCCTGTCCCAGTCGTAACTGAACCCCATAGACTTAAGCTGTTCACGCATACTGTTAATATTTTGCCAGGTCCACTTGCTGGGTGGGGTACCGTGCTTGATAGCCGCATTTTCTGCCGGAAGCCCAAATGCATCCCATCCCATGGGGTGCAGTACGTTCAAGCCGTTCATACGCTTAAACCTGGCTACCACATCACCTATGGAATAATTTCTTACATGACCCATGTGCAGTTTCCCCGACGGATACGGAAACATTTCCAGGAGATAATACTTTTCCCGTTCAGGGTCTTCATATACTTTATACTGGCTTTCTTCCGCCCAGTACTTTTGCCACTTCCTTTCTATTTCTTTGAAGTTGTATCGATTTCCCATACTGATCCTCCTCATTGCCTATAATTAAACCTCCCGCCCCAATTAGGGACGGGAGGTTATCTTCCCGCGGTACCACCCTT
>LFRM01380578.1_pt1 | contig 15858 bp, 17 predicted proteins | sample 618341 | NCBI WGS metagenome assembly LFRM01 (sample SAMN03654438, study PRJNA283298) | anaerobic digester metagenome | isolation source: pool of bioreactors CSTR01a, CSTR02a, and CSTR03a thermophilic anaerobic... | place: Denmark: Kgs. Lyngby | collected 2014-05-21 | reverse complement strand
ATTATGGCAAATATCTTGTTAACAAGAATTGACAATCGCTTAGTACATGGCCAAGTTGGCGTAACTTGGGTTAGGAGTTTGGGGGCTAACCTAATAGTTGTAGCAGATGATATAACTGCAGAAGATTCACTGCAACAACAGCTAATGGAGGTAACAGCTAAAAGTTCACATGTTGGTATCCGTTTCTTTTCAATTGAAAAAACGGTTGACGTTATTCACAAAGCGTCAGACAAACAGTTGATATTTTTAATTGTTAGAACTCCAGAAGTGGCTAGAAAACTATTCGATGGTGGCGTTCCAATAGATAAGCTTAATGTTGGAAATATGCACTTTTCTAAAGGGAAGACGGAATTTTCAAAAAAGGTGTATTTAGATGAAGCAGACACAGCTGACTTAGATTATTTAAAATCTAAAGGTGTAGATGTGTTTGTTCAAGATGTACCAGATGATAAAGTCATCACATATTAAAGGGAAAGGTATTTTAAAGAAGGGATATTGAAATTATGGAAATTACATTATTACAGGGAATTTTACTTGCCATTATGGCATTTGTAGTTGGTGTAGACTTTTGGTTGGAAGCGATATTTATTTTTAGACCAATAATAGTTGCAACACTTACTGGATTCATAATTGGTAATCCAACTCTTGGTATAGTCGCCGGGGGATTAACTGAACTTACTTTTGCTGGTTTAACTCCAGCTGGGGGAACACAACCTCCAAATCCAGTTTTAGCTGGTATTATGACAGTTGTTTTAGCACATACAACAGGATCAACTCCTGAACAATCAATCGGTTTAGCATTACCATTTAGCTTTTTAATGCAGTATGTCATTTTATTCTATTACTCATCATTTGCAGTATTTGCAGTTAGTTCTGACAAACATGCAGCTGTTGGTAACACAAAAGGAATTATCAGAAATGGTATTTATGCCACATTAATTGTTGGCGTTACTTACTCAATCGTTGTATTTTTATCAGCATATGCTGCTCAAGATGCAATGCGCTCATTAGTTAATGGCTTTCCAGCTTGGTTAAGTCATGGATTTAGCGTTGCCGGTGGAATCTTACCAGCTGTTGGTTTTGGTATGTTACTAAGAACAATGCTAAAAGCGCAATACGTTCCATATTTAATTGTTGGATTCGTATTAGCTAATTTTATTGAATATTCAAACTTATTACCAATTGCAGCTATAGGTGCAGCAATCGCATTAGTTACCTATTTTAATGATTCAAAACAAGAACAATTAGCTGCTGAAGCAATTAATTATCAAGGAGGCGACGAAGATGGAATCTAATTTACAAACTCCTCAAAGAGTATTAACGAAAAGTGATTTAACAAAACTTGGACTACGTTGTACACTTTTGCAATGTATGTTTAACTATGAACGTATGCAATCAGGTGGATGGTTAATTTCTCAATTGCCTGAATTAGAAAAGATTTATGGAGATGACAAAGAAGGTCTTATCCTTGCAATGGAAGACAATCTAAACTTCATCAATACTTCTCCACCACTTGTTGGTATGCTGATGGCAATGCTTTTATCACTTGAAGAAAGTGGTGCACCACGCGAAACTATTGCTGGTTTAAGAGTTGCGCTATTTGGACCAATGGCTGGTATTGGAGATTCACTATTTTGGTTTACGTTATTGCCAATCGTTGCTGGTATTTCAGCTTCATTTGCTCAACAAGGAAATATTCTAGGACCAATCATTTTCTTTTTAGTTTATCTAGGGATGTTTTTAATTAAGATACCACTGACACACTTAGGTTATAACACAGGTACTAGAGCTATTGAAACAATTAGTAAAAACGCAAATAAAATAGCACATGCTGCTACAATTTTAGGAGTAACAGTAGTTGGTGCATTAATTTCATCTTATGTTAACATCGAATTATTACCAGAATTTGTAATCGGAGAAGGTAACGTTGTTAATCTTCAAGCAGATTTAATTGATACGATTTTCCCAAATATTTTACCGCTGTTATATACTTTACTAATGTTTTATTTATTAAAAAACAAAAAGGTAAATTCAGCATTACTAATTTTAGCAACATTTTTAGGCGCAATCGCTCTATCATTTGTTGGTTTACTATAAGTTAGTTTTAAAATTCAACTAAAAAGCTAAATGACTGCGAGTCATTTAGCTTTTTTTATATTTAATGTTTATACTGCAGTGCTACTTTTTCTAAGATAAAATGTCTCAACAATTTTAGGAGATACGCCGACTACTTTTTTGAAAACTTGACTAAAGTACTTATAATCGTTGTAGCCAACTTTCTCTGCTACTTCGTATAGGTGATAGTCTAACTCTTTAATTAAATCTATGGCTTTTTGAATTCGATATTTATTTAAATACTCGCTAAAGTTAGTGTTTAAGTGGTCTGTAAAGCGATTAGCGATTGATGTTGATGATTTTTGAGTAACAAATTCTAAGTCGCTCATCGTTATTTTTTCATGAAAATGATTATTAATGTATTCAATAGCCTTTGTTAGTGTTACTGAATCAACATGCTGATTTAAATTTAAGACTAAAAACTCTTCTGTTTTGTTTGCATTGTTGTGTGAGTATTCACGCTTGATTTCTAAGTCTTCAATCGCTCTTTTTAAAGCTTTATCAAACAGGTCGTGATCAACAGGTTTTAGTAGATACTCACTAACGTTATACTGAATTGCTCTTTTTGCATAGTCAAATTCCGAGTGGCCACTAACAATAATAAAGCTATAAGTATTAGCGGGCAGCATTGCAAGCATTTCAAGGCCATCCATAATTGGCATGTTGATATCTAAAACGATAATATCGGGCTTTACTCGCTCAATTAATCTGAGACCTTCTTGACCATTAGCTGCCTCACCAACGATACGACAATTATTTTTTTGCCAATCAATTGAGGCAATCAAACCTTTACGTAGGATTTTTTCATCTTCAATTACACAAACCTTGTACATATGATCACCTTTCTAAATTATAAACTATTTTTTGGTATTACCAGTTTTATGGAAGTTCCATCATTATCACTAGTTATTTCCATTCGACTATTTTTTCCATATATTAAATTTAATCTCTGAATTATACTATGTAGACCATAGTTTTTTGAATCGACAGTGTTTAAACGTGAAAGCTTTTTAACATTTTCTAATACTTCATCACTCATGCCACCACCATCATCAATGACACTAATATAAATATTGTCATTATCATCGCTACCAATAATTTGAAGATTTAAACGATCGCTGTTACGGTAGCCATGTTTAATACTATTTTCAATTAAAGGTTGAATCATTAACTTTGGCATAACTAACTCTAATACATTATCACTAACATCTATATTGTAGTCAAATCTTTCATCGAGTCTAATTTTATTGATTTCTAAATAAAGTTGTAAATATGCTAAGTCATCTTTAAAGACAACCATCGTGTTTCCTCCATCAATGCTATAACGTAAAAGTTGCGTTATATTTAGAATCATTTTTTGAGCACGTTTTTGGTCAAAGGAAATTAAGTATCTAATTGTTTCTAAAGAATTATATAAAAAGTGTGGATTAAATTGAGCCTCTAATTGTTTGATTTGCGCATTTTTTCTTAACTCTAAAAGTTGTTGATTACGATTTACAAGAGTGTTTAGCTGTTTTGCCATCGTATTGAATTCATCGCCAAGCATTTCAAATTCATCATTACTTTGAATATCGACTTTAATTTCTAAATCGCCCTCTTTTAATGTGTTGACTGCAGCAACAAGTTTATTTATTGAAACTGAAGCTTCACTTCCAACGCGTTCAGCAACTTTTTTATTAGCATACTGATAACCCATTAAAGTTAGACCCATAAAGAGAATAATAATTCCATATTGTTCTAAAAGTGGTTTTTCTAAGGTTAGAGCGTGTATTTTTAATGAATTGTCACAAACATTTTTTGAAGAAACATTATAGTTTGGTTGTAAATTATTATCATTGTTGCCACTTTCATTTGTAAATCTATTTAACCTTCCCACAAAGGCATCAGATGTTGTCGCGACAACATAATCATTAGCGTCAGTTATTAAGACGTGGTTTACTGATTGATGTTGTAAAAGATTTTTTATGATTTTTGAGTCTAAAAAATAAATAATTCCTATTTCTTCGTTTTCACTATTTTTACTAATACTTCCTAGCATTAGTGTATTGATGCCATCATTCATTGAATCTAAACTAACACTTGAAATCATTTTTTGATTTTCACTATTTTTAACTCTTTCTAAAAATGTTCGATTATATATTTTCCCATAAACTGAACCTTCAATTGATGGTTGGGTAATAAACTGTACTTTATTGTCTTTATCATAAATAATCATATTTCCTCTAATATTTGTTTTTGCGGAAAAATCATAAAATGACTGATAGAATTGTTCGTTGCTTTCAATATTACTGCTTGTTTCCATAAACTCAAATAAAGACTCATTTATGTTGGCGATTTTTTTCTCTAAGCGGTTTTGAGTAATTTTACTAAATACAATTGGTTGCACAACACGTTCATATGATAAAAGCATAAAGATCATAGCTAAAACGAGCAAAAAAGGAATCCTTCCGTATTTAATAAAGGATTTTTTGATTTTGTTTTCAAATGAGTTTATTTTATCTTGATTTTTCATAACCTTATTATAACCCAAAATCGCTTATATTACAGAGTCAAAAGAGGTCAATATGAGCAAAATGGAGTAAAAAGTGGTGTAAACTTGTTAATTTTCTCCTTAATTGGCGAATTGTAGGGTGTGTAACCGTTTCCAATTACCATATAATGTAATTAAGAATAAAAGAAAGAGGGAGAAAAAAATGAAAAAAGTATCAAAACTGTTTTTAGTACTACTAGTTTCAATGTTAGTATTAGTCGGATGTGGAGGCAGCGGCGGCTCTGACAATAAATTAGTCGTTTATACACCAAATAGTGAAGGAATATTAAATTCAGTAATCCCATTATTTGAAGAAAAAACTGGAATCAAAGTAGAAATTATTTCTGCAGGAACAGGCGAGCTTGTTACTAGACTTCAGTCAGAAAAAGAAAATCCATACGGTGACGTTTTATTTGGAGGATCATACACTCAATACTTGGAAAACCCAGATTTATTTGAAGAGTACGTTTCAGTGGAAAACGAAAATGTAGTTCCTGAATACCGTAATAAAAATGGATATATTACATTTACAGTATTAGATGGTTCAGTACTTCTAGTTAATAAAGAGTTAACTGAAGGTATGAATATTGATAGTTATGAAGATTTATTAAACCCAGATTTAAAAGGGAAAATTGCTACAGCAGATCCTGCTAACTCATCAAGTGCTTTTGCACAATTAACTAATATGCTACTTGCTAAAGGTGGATATGAGTCAGATGAAGCTTGGGATTTTGTAGAAAAAATGATCCAACAATGGGACGGAAAAATTCAATCAGGTTCATCAGCAGTTTACAAATCAGTTGTAGATGGCGAAATGGCTGTTGGTTTAACTTATGAAGACCCAGTATCTAAATTAGTTAAAGATGGCGCAACAAATGTTGAAATCGTCTATCCTTCTGAAGGTGCAGTTTATTTACCAGCAGGAACAGGAATTGTTAAAGGCGCAAACAACTTAGAAAACGCTAAAAAATTCGTTGATTTCTTATTAACTGAAGACGTACAAAAAATCTTTGGTACTGAATTAACTAATAGACCAGTTCGTGTTGGTGCAGAAGTTGGGGCACACATGCTACCATTTGACAAAATTCCATTAATCTTTGAAGATATGGAATATGTTAAAGACAACAAACCTGCAATCGTTGAACGCTTTACAAAATTATTTGCAGAAAATCAATAAGACTTAAAATTTATAGGAGGTTATTATGAGTGTTAATATAAAAGTTAATAACGCAGTTAAGCGTTATGGTAACAACACAGTCGTAAAAGACCTATCCGTGGATATCAAAGAGGGTGAGTTCTTCACCCTCTTAGGTCCATCTGGATGTGGTAAAACGACATTATTAAGAATGATTGCGGGCTTTAACTCAATTGAGGGTGGAGACTTCTATTTTAATGATAATAGAATTAATGACATGGATCCAGCTAACCGTAATATTGGGATGGTATTTCAAAACTATGCAATTTTTCCGCATTTAACTGTCTATGAAAACGTAGCATTTGGTTTGAAAAACAGAAAAATGAGTAAGGACAAAATTGATGAATTAGTTACTAATATGTTAAATGTAATGCAAATTTATGAATATAAAGATAGAATGCCAGAAAAACTATCTGGGGGACAACAGCAACGTGTTGCTTTAGCAAGAGCTGTCGTAATTGAACCTAACGTATTATTAATGGATGAACCATTAAGTAACTTAGACGCTAAATTACGTGTTGAAATGAGAACAGCAATCAAAGAAATCCAACAAACAGTTGGGATAACTACAGTTTATGTTACTCATGATCAAGAAGAGGCAATGTCAGTTTCTGATAGAATTGCGGTTATGCGTGATGGAGTTATTGAACATATTGGAACTCCACAAAATATTTATCAAAGACCAAATAATAAATTTGTTGCGACATTTATAGGACGTTCAAACATTGTTAAAGGTAAGTTAACAGTTATGGATGATAAAATTGTTGTTGATTTTGGAGACAATGATTTAATTACTTATGACAAAAAACACTTTATTAATGGAGTAGAATCACAAGAAGTTTCAATTTCAATTCGTCCTGAAGAGTATATTATATCTAAAGATACTGAAGATAAACTTTTGTCAGGTATTGTAAGAAGTACAGTATTTCTTGGCTTAAACACTCACTACGTAGTTGAATTAGATAGTGGTATTGAAGTTGATGTTGTTACTGAATCTTCAATAAAAGGGGTGTATCATGCCGGAGAAAGAGTTTATTTGAATGTGAAAGCTGAAAAGGTGAATATTTTTACAGAAGACGGATCAAAAAACTTAGTTGACGGTGTGGTGAATGATAATGCTTAACTATTTCAAAAAAATGGACTTTTGGAAATGGGTAACTCTAGGTATTATTGGGTTATATGGCTTTTTCTTTGTATTTCCAATTGGCAATATGTTGGTTCAGTCATTTTATACAGCTGAAACTGGCTTTACACTGCGAAACTTTAATAAGTTTTTTTCACAGCCATACTACTTTACGACCATTCTTAATTCCTTAAAAGTTTCAGGATTGGCAACAATTTTAACTTTAACTTTAGGTATACCGTTGGCTTATTTTTCAACAGTGTATAAAATTCGTGGGAAAAAGTTTTTACACATGATAATAATTCTATCTTCAATGTCAGCACCATTTATTGGGGCATATTCTTGGATATTATTATTAGGAAGAAATGGTTTAATTACAAATTTTTTCAAAGGGATTGGAATTATACTGCCAGAGATATATGGATTTAATGGAATTTTGCTAGTATTAACCTTACAGTTATTTCCTTTAGTTTATTTGTATATTCAAGGGGCCCTAAATTCAGTAGACAATACACTTTTTGAAGCTTCTGAAAGTATGGGAGTTACTGGTATAAAAAGATTTACAAAAGTCGTTTTACCATTAATTAGACCAACTATCTATGCAGCGGGTTTATTAGTGTTTATGCGAGCTTTTGCCGACTTTGGAACACCAATGTTAATTGGTGAGGGTTATCGTACATTTCCTCGTTTGATTTTTGATCAGTTTATTTCAGAAGTACAAACTGATGCTGGTTTTGCAGCAGCAATTTCAGTAATTGCGATTGTCTTTACATCAGCAGTGTTTTTAACACAAAGATGGCTATCAAACCGTAAACAATTCTCAATGAGTGCACTACACAGTTTACAACCAAAAGAAATGAAAACCGGCTTTAGCATTTTAATTCATAGCTTTGTTTATGGAATAGTTGCTCTAGCTTATATGCCACAGTTGTATGTATTTTATACATCCTTCCTTAAAACATCAGGATTAATGTTTGTCCCAGGCTATTCATTAGATAGCTATCGTCAAGCATTTTCTAGACTTGGAAGTAGTATTCAAAATACCTTTATTATTCCAGGTATATCATTGATTTTAATTATCTTAATTGCAGTTTTAATTGCTTATATTGCAGTTAGAAGAAAAAACACGCTTACAACAGCTGTCGATACAATTTCAATGATTCCATATATTATTCCAGGATCAGTAATCGGGATTGCGCTTTTAACGACATTTTCTAAGCGACCATTTTTACTAGCTGGTACATATGGAATAATGATTGCTGCGATGGTAATTAGAAGACTACCATATACAATTAGAAGTTCTGTAGCTGTATTATCACAAATATCAATTTCAGTTGAAGAAGCAGCCATTTCCCTAGGTGCTAGTAAATCTAAGACATTCTTTAAGATTACTGTACCAATGATGGCATCAGGGGTTATTTCAGGAGCAATTCTTTCATGGATTACACTGATTACTGAATTATCTACATCAATTATCTTGTATACAGGTAAAACACAAACAATGACGGTCTCTATTTATACACAGGTAATTAGAGGTAACTATGGTATTGCGGCTGCCTTGTCGGCAATCTTGTCAGTACTAACAATTATCTCACTGTTAATATTTATGAAACTGTCTAAAACTCAAGATGTCACAATCTAATTTAATATAGAAAAAACACACATATGTGTGTTTTTTTACATGGAGGCTACAAATTTGTTATGATATAGTAAATCAAGGAGGTAATTATGCAAAAGAAAATAGATGTTGGTTTTATTTGTGTCCACAATTCTTGCCGTAGCCAAATGGCTGAGGCGATTGCAAAATTTAAATATAGTGACGTTTTCAATGCACATTCAGCTGGTAGTGAAATGTCGCGAGAAATTAATGAAGATGCAATTAGACTAATTAAACAAAGATATGATGTCGATATGGCTAAAACGCAAAAACCAAAATTAATAGAAGACTTACCACAATTAAAAGTTTCAATAACGATGGGCTGTGATGTTGTGTGCCCATATGTAGAAAATCAGTATACAGAAGATTGGGACTTAGATGATCCATCACACAAGTCAGATTTATTTTTTAATAATGTCATTGATGAAATTGAAGCGAAAATGGCGCTATTAGTAGAAAAAATAAAAAATAATAAAATATAGAAAAAAGAATGCTTGAAATGTTAACTCCAAAGTTTTGGTGTTAGAATCAAAGCATTCTTTTTTTAAGCCATGTGTGTGTGCTTGACTTCCCACTGTGTTAATTTTATTGAAAGCCAAAATCCATAAATACCAAAGGTAATAACAGTTAAAAACAGCCATTTTATCCAATGACCAAAAAGGCCCATCGCAGTTCCACTAAAATATAAACGACGACCATCAATGACAGTGTGCTTTACTTTCCAGTTAGTGACCATTACAATGGCCCATGGAGCGGCTATTCCAAAAGTTATAGCAGTTATTAGGCCCCCTAAGATTCTATAGCCTACAAGCTGTAAAAGGCCGCCATCAAAATATGAATTATTCATAATATCCCTACTTTCTAAAATCATTCTATCACTTTTAGTCAAAACTATTAACTTTTAATAATGATATTGTATAATATAAACAGGAGTGATTAGATGAAAGTAAATGATGTAGTAGTTTTAAATTCAGATTGTGAATTAAGCGTATTTTATTATAACAACGATCCAAAATTTCCAGACCATGATGTTGTTGTTCCACATGTTGGAAGAGAATATACAATAGTAGGTTATGTTCCAGAAAAATCAAACAACTTGCGTAAAGATGAGGAATCAGGTGACTTTGATAATTATTTCTTTGTAATTAGAGATAATTTGTCTGCTGAGCTTTTTAGATTAGATCGAAAAGTAATGGTTGAAAATTTTGAGATTATAAAATAATATACTTTTTGAATAGTTGAGTTATTTAGGTATAATTGATAGTAGGAGTGGTAGATATGAATAGTGCAGTAATTTTTGACATGGATGGAACAGTCCTAGATTCTATGGGTGTTTATGAAACGGTTAAATATGAAATACTTGAAGATATGGGCATTAAGTTAAATGAAGAACATTTAGCGGCTTTAAAAAATGTTTCTCACTGGGAGTTTCCAAGAGTGTTTAATGAAATTCATGAGGATAAATTAGATGAAGAAGAATTTTTTCACTATGTTTATACGCGGGTAAGAAATAGTTATCGTGAAGGCTTCCCACTGAAAAAAGGGATGATGCGTTTTTTAGACTATTTAGATGAAAAAGAAATTAAATATTGTATTGCGACAGCTTCTAAAAATATCAATGCAATCTCAGCTTTTCAACACTTAGGCATACTAGACAGGTTTCAGTTTATTATTACAACTAGTGATGTTTATCGTTCAAAAAAACATCCAACTGTTTACAAAGAAGCAGCGATTATGATGAAGGCTAAGATTAAAGACAGCTTTGTCTTTGAAGATGCGCTATATGCAGTTGAATCAGCAAAGTCTGGTGGTTTTAAAGTTGTGGGAATAGCCGATAAATACTTTGAAGATAATCGTGAGGAAATTATAGCCACAGCAGATTACTTTATTGAAGACTATGATGATTTGATGGATCAAATTGAGGCAAAAAAAATAATATTCGATTAAAAAAAAGGAGATGTCTCCTTTTTTTATTTGCGATAATCGACAAATTTATGAGTTTTAATTATTTCACCATTGATTTTAATCAAGATACTATATTTATTGCTTAAGCCTTTATCATTTATATATTTATTAACTGTAATTTTTTCACCTTCATTAAATATATCTAAACACATTGCAGTATAAGGTTTTTTACTTACCCGCACTAAATACTCTTTAATTTGAAAATTTCTATAAAGAATTACACTTACAACATCATCTGGATTAAACTCACCACTAACAATTAAGCGATCATGCTCTTTAATAATCTCAACATTATAATCAGATAAAGTCTGCAGATCATTTACGGCTTTACTTAAAAGTGAATATCCTTTTTTATCTATTAATGTTTTATCGAGTGTTCCCAGCTGTTTTGCTTCAAATTTTTCAAATTCTTCATTTTCATAATAGAGTGACATTTTTTCAGCACGGTAGTTATTATTTGAAAGCTTGAGTTCAAAGATTTTTTTGTCCCCAATAACTTCAGTTGTATAACTCAATAGCTGGTCAGCTTTGTTTAAACCAGGCGGCTCATTACAAATAACTCCATCTTTATAAGCGACACCACCAGAGTGAATCAAGTAGTGATTGTCATCTATATAGTCAACATCGCTAATGTAAGATGAATAATAGTCACTTTTTCTAGCTTTACCATATTCATAAACTTGGCTAATTTCCATTTTATCTTCATCAACCTTATAAATAACACCACGACTATAATTATCAGTGGCCGCTAAAAAGTCTTCTGCCTTTTTTGCACGGTTGTTTCCATTATCAAAGATAAAGATATTTCCATCTGGCAAAATCATAGCAGCATGTTGCGAGTATGACCACTCCAAATCATTGGTTGGAGTTAAAAAGTGTTTTTGGTAGTCAGTTGAAAATGTTTGTGGATCTCCAATAATATAATTAATAGCCAAACTATCATAATCTAAATTAACGACTATATCTTGGTGACGTCCTGAAAGGGTTAGTGAGTTTGTGGGTTTGTCATACCACACTGAATTGTTATGAAACCAGTCATATTCTATCCAACTTTCACTTTTACCCTCATTGACTTTTAATATTTCTTTTAAATCAATTGATTTTACTATCTCTCCACTATTTCTATCAACTTCAACAATGTAGTCTTCAACTGTGTTATTATCAAAATCATTTGATGCGATGATTAAGTTTTTATTAGATAGTTCAAAGAAGTCATGGTGGTAGCCCCCAGGTAGGGTATACTCATTGTATATTTTACCTAAAAGTGATATTTCATAGAGTCCAGTTGTATAATAGGGCGGATTAATTAAACGCTCATTACTTAATAGCAAATTGCCATTTTCTAAGCGTGAAATATCCCAAACCAATTTCTCTGTTAAATACCAACGAACTTGTCCATCTACATCATAGCCACTTGTATAGCCAGCTGAAGCTGGTGTAACAAAGTAAAATTGTTCATTCAACAAATCAATATGCTCAAAATCTATATATGTATCTTTAGCTAAATTTTCTAAGTCAGCAGGTAGCGGTGCTGTTTTAATTTGATAAATAAAGTCTTGATCATCAATGCTTACTTTTACATCATTGACACTATTTGGATAAAGGCCATAAATCGGTAAATAGTGTTTTGTATCACTTTTAAATTTATGAGTAATATCTTTACTGTTGTTTCTACCAAAAATTGTGACATTAGGTGCTACTTGTGTCTTTGTTTCAAAGATTATAAGAGCACTTAGTGGTGAAATGTCATAAGGATCCAAAATAATATTAGGATTGTCTAAAGTATAAGTATCACTAGTAAATGTCTTTTCCAAATCACTTTGTTTTTTTATAAGACTTGTTTTATTATCTACTGCCTGTATTGTTTGCAAGTTATTATTTATGTTTATCGCAGTAAAAATAAAAACATTCATCATTAAAAGTACTAATATTAAAGTTAATTTTAATAATCTTGACCTTGTTTTTCTTTTCATATGTCCTCCAGTGTTGACTCTATCAATTCCATTATAGGTAATTAAAACCTATAAGTAAAATATTCACTAACCAATATTGCAAATAACTGTAAAAAGTTTATAATGGTATAGGAAAGAAGGTAGTTATGCAAAACTTACTTATCGAATTTATCGATTATTTTATCTTTATAATTGATGTAATAGCAGTCGCAATAATTTTAATAGGAGTTACTAAATCTTTAATTTATTTTTTAGACGGAAAAAAATCAACGAATCCTGGTTATGTAATTGGTAAAGCTTTAGACTTAGGTCTTAGATACTTAATGGTTGGTGAAGTTTTACAATCTGTAACAACACATAAAGCCGAAGATTTATACGCACTAGCGATTCTTTTAGCGATTAGAATTGTAATTGTCTTTGTAAATCAAAAAGAAATGGAACATGAATTAAAACAAGATATTGAAGAACAAGAGCTGTGGAATGCTCGCTGTGCAGAAATTTATCCAGAAATAGGTAAAAACAAAGAAGTTTAGGCTTCTTTTTATTTTAAGGGGGTCACTATGAAAAAGTACATTATTGCCTTAGATCAAGGTACTACAAGCTCACGTGCTATTATATTTGATCAAAACCGACAAATTGTAGGTCAAGCGCAAAGTGAGTTTCTACAAATTTATCCAAAACCAGGTTGGGTTGAACATGATCCAAATGATTTGTGGGCAAGCCAAAGTGGTGTTTTAAATGAGGTTATTGCTAAAGCTGGCATTAAGCCAGAAGAAATTGATTCAATAGGTATTACTAATCAGCGTGAAACAACAATAGTTTGGGACAAAAATACTGGCAAGCCAATTTATAATGCAATTGTTTGGCAGTGTCGTCGTACTCAAGATATTTGTGAAAAACTTATAGCAGATGGTCACTCACAGTATATTCAAAAAACAACTGGTCTTTTAGTTGATGCTTATTTTTCTGCGACTAAAATCAAGTGGATTTTAGATAATGTTGAGGGAGCAAGAGAAAAAGCCAATAATGGCGAGTTATTGTTTGGAACGGTTGATACGTGGTTGGTGTACAATCTAACTCGTGGTAAAGTTTTTGCAACAGATCATACAAATGCTTCGCGAACAATGCTTTATGATTTAAATAAATTACAGTGGGATGACAAGATTTTAGAATTATTAAATATTCCAAAGTCAATGTTACCAGAGGTTTTAAATAGTAGTGATTTTTATGGTGAAGTAAATATATCAGGACAGCTTATTCCAATTTGTGCTGTTGTTGGTGATCAGCAATCGGCCCTGTTTGGACAAACATGTTTTCAAGCTGGTAGTGTTAAAAATACATATGGTACGGGTGGTTTTTTATTAATGAACACAAAGGATAAAATTGTACGTAGTGAAAATGGACTTTTAACAACTATCGCTATTAGTATAGACAATAAAATTGAATATGCCTTAGAAGGTTCAATCTTCAATGCTGGATCGACAATTCAATGGTTACGTGATGAGCTGCGTTTATTTAATGAGGCCGATGACACTGATTATTTTGCGTCAAAAGTTGCGGACAATGGGGGCGTTTACTTTGTGCCTGCCTTTACAGGACTTGGAGCTCCATATTGGGATATGAGTGCCCGGGGTAGTATTATGGGTTTAACTAGAGGAACTAGTAAAAACCACATCATTAGAGCAGGCTTAGAATCAATCGCTTATCAAAGTTATGATGTTTTAAAAGCGATGGAACAAGATTCTAAAATAAAAATTTCTAGTATTAAAGTTGATGGTGGCGCAAGTGCCAATGATTTTTTACTACAATTTCAAGCTGATATTTTAAACAAAGAAATTCATAAGGCTAAAATTACAGAATCATCAGCTTTAGGGGCATGTTATTTATCGGGACTTTATACCAATTTCTTCAAATCAAAGTCAGACTTAGAAAAAAGTCATGACATTAAAAAAGTTTATTATCCGCAAATGAATCAAGAAGAAAGAGAAGAGTCTTTAAAAATGTGGCATAAGGCTGTGAGTAAATCTTTAAAGTGGTTAGAATAGTAAGTCTTGCTGATATTTATTTATCAGCTTTTTTAATTGTTGTGCTATAATGAATGAGTCAAGACAGGGGTGCTTTTAGCTGAGATGTGTCACACAATCCCTTAAGACCTGATCTAGTTAATACTAGCGTAGGGAGTTCTAATTACGAATTTCTACGCCTCATGGAGGTGTTTTTTAATGGAAAACAAAAAATTAACAACTAGAGATTTGGTAATGATTGCATTATATGCAGCATTATTTATTGCTTTTGAAGTGGTGCAAAATCAATTTGGACTTTTTGCAATGCCACAAGGTGGAAGTATGAGTATATCAGCCGTAGTTTTACTTTTAGCTTCATACCATTTAGGTTATAAAAAAGGTGTTATGCTCGCACTGATAAGTGTAATACTACAGTTTATAACCGGTAGAATGTTTTTTGGTACAGGAATTGGTATTGGATTTATTTTAGACTATGTAGTTGGATATGGAGTATATGGACTTGCGAGTCTTTTTCCTAACTTTAAGTATTTGTATACAGGGGTCATTATGACTAATCTTACAAGATATTTAGCTTCAACATTATCGGGAATGTTATTTTATGGTGCAAACTTAACAGGCTCACTTGCCTACAATGCAACTTACATGATACCAACAACCCTAGCCGCAATTGTCTTAGTTCCACTAATTCATAAAAGAATGGTCTCAACCAATTTAATTGATTAACAATATGCTAATATAAAGGTAGCTAATATAAGGAGGCAGTATGAAAGTTTTATTTGAAAGGGAAGATATTACAAGATCACTAACTAGAATCACTCATGAAATACTTGAAAACAACCACGATTTAAATAATTTAGTCTTGGTTGGAATTAAAACAAGAGGTGAGTTTTTAATGGAGCGCATTGCCTCAAACATATTAAACTTTGAAAAATTTGAAGTCGAAACATTGGCACTTAACATTAATTATTGGCGTGATGATGCAAAAAAAAGTGAAGTAAAACCAGATATTGACTATAACTTCTCTAACAAAAAAGTTATTATCATTGATGATGTTTTATTTAGTGGTAGAACGATCAGGGCAGCCATGGATGCAATTATTTCTAAAGGTCGACCTGAAACAATTCAATTGGCAGTCTTAATTGATCGTGGTCACCGTGAATTTCCAATTAGAGCTGACTATGTTGGAAAAAACATTCCAACTTCAAAATCAGAAAGTGTCAAAGTTTTCTTAGATGAAATTGATGGCGTTGACCAAGTTTCACTAATTAAATAGATAAATTAAAAAGTATACCAAAAT
>LFRM01380923.1_pt1 | contig 15860 bp, 14 predicted proteins | sample 618341 | NCBI WGS metagenome assembly LFRM01 (sample SAMN03654438, study PRJNA283298) | anaerobic digester metagenome | isolation source: pool of bioreactors CSTR01a, CSTR02a, and CSTR03a thermophilic anaerobic... | place: Denmark: Kgs. Lyngby | collected 2014-05-21 | reverse complement strand
ATCTTTCATTTATAAACTCCTCCTATCATATAATTATTATACATCAGATATTTATTTTAAACAAACAAATTTTAAAAGATATGTAAACTTATTTTAATTATTGCAAGAAGTAGGTTTTAAAGCACATTTTATACAATCTTCATACTTAGAAGCTACTTCACTATAATCACTTACTAAAGTCATGAATGTATTTAAAATAGCCGGAATAAAGAATACTAATATTCCTAAAATAATTCGCTTCATAAATTTCTGAACATATTTATTTAATTCATCTGGTTTATCTGATACTACAGATTGATAAAAATCCATAGTTCCCATTAGAATAATAATAAAAGGTACTAACAATTTAACAAAGAATAGTAAATAACCAACAAAACTTAAAGCTTTAAGTACATCATCTTCTTGACAAATAAATTCACCTAATGTTTCACTAACAGGTTCACAAGTTGCTTTTGCAGTTACTTTTAAAGAATCAAGTAATTTTTCTTTGAATAAATTATCTTGTTGAGCACTTACTGATTGATAATAATTTTGGCAAGCTTCTAAAGGACTAGAGCCACTACGTTCATCATCATCTATAGGAATAAAAGCAAAGGTTTTTCGATTACAATAATAATTAGCTTCAATAATTTCAGAATTCCGTCCTCCGCAAGCTACTTTTATTGATTCTTCTACATCTTCTAGACTACAATTTTTACTACAATCTATTTGATCATCATTACGATCACAATTACAATAAACTGTAACTTTTGTTTCAGTTGCTGCTTTTGCAATATAACCAGGTGATATTACTAATAATAAAATAATAAATATTAATATTTTTTTACTCATACTCATACCTAGTTTCCTTTTCTTTAAATTTTATATTTCTTATTAGTTTAAAACCGACAAATCCAGCAATACTTAGCACTATGATAACTATTATAATATTACCAATGTTACTAGTTTTTTTAATATTTACTAAATATATAGTTTCACTACCATCTTCAGCAGTTACTAAAATATTTATTTTTGATCTATTTTTTAAATTATTATTACCTACAATAAGATAATCTGATGTTTCACTTTCTAATTCGACATTAATATTTAAATTTGTTTCATCAGATATTTTAAGAGTATATGATAAAATATCAGAGTTAAAATCTACATAATAATTCTCAATTTTTAAATTGCTTATTTTAGAATTGGAATCAAGTACTTCACCAGGTTCTGTCAGTTTTAAATTAATCGTGTATATTCTTTCATCACCATTTTCTGCAGTTACAGTAATTATTATTGGTAGTGAAATGTCTATTTCTTCATTATTTTTTATATCATATTTAGCTTTAGAATCTTCTAAAGTTGGAGTTACTTTTATTGACTTCACATCTTCAGTTATTTCTAGAGTATATGTTTCTATTGTTTTAGAAAAATTTATTTTACCAGGACTAACACTTAAATTTAATAAATAATTATTATCACCTAGTTTAACTTCAGTAGTTGGCTCTGTAGTTGGTTGAGGGCCTGGTTCTGGAATTGGTGGTCTAGTTGTAGTGGTAGTTCTAGTTGTAGTAGTTGTAGTTGTAGTTGTACTAGGAGGAGGTAATGTTGGAGGTGTATATATAGAACCAGATGATGTTTTATTACAATCATAATAAGAGACTATACTACAGTAATTTACTTTAGTTGTAGGAGTACAACTACCAATATATGGAGTACATCCAGTTTTGATTATTTGATTATATTTATTTTGATTACCATTAGAACATTTAACCATATTATCAGAAATATAGTATTGAGTTTGCCAAACTCCACTATAACATGTAGCTTTTATACAATGACCAAAATAACCATTACCACTTGTAGTAATAAGATCATCTTGAAAATTAATACATTCACCGTATGTCATATTACTTTTAACAGGTGTATTATAAGTTGCTGCATCTACATTATTTATATAGATTGATAAAAATGTAATCAATAATAAATATTTAAAAACTTGTTTCATAAAATTACTCCTTTTACAAAAAAAAGATATCAGTATTGATATTCTTTTTCTATCAAGACCTATATTAATAATAGCATATAATTATTAATAATTAAATCTTTTTAAATAAATTCTTCTTATTTATAATGGATAATACCGTACTTAATATTACGACTGATGATCCAAGAATAATATAATATGTATTTATCCCTGTTTGGGGATTAGTTGTAGCTTCTGTAGTTGTTTGATTTTCATTATTATTAGAAGTATAAGTGCTTCCATCTTGATTTAATAAACAATTGAAATGATCAATCTTTGTAGCATATTGTAATTCTAAAAAATCTTCATCTTCTTCATCTAATGAACAAGTTGCACCTGCTGTTAAGGCATGACCTTCACCTATTGCTGTATCAAATGGTACTTTGCGAGGCTTCGTATTTCCATTCGCACATGTAATATTATCAGCAAATGGTTCTAGATCTTGGTGAACAACTACCTCACTAGTACCACAACTTATCGCAATACAACTAAGATAATAACCTGTTGATGCACTTGAGTTTAAAGATTTATTATTAAGAGCAAGCTGTTCTTGACATTCATTTTCGGTTAAAAATATTCCTACTTCTGTATCTTTATCAACATCTGCATTAACTATTACAGGTGATAGTAATATTAACAATAATATAAAACTCTTTATTTTCTTTTGCATAAAATCACTCCTAACTTTCAACATAATCTTTCATTTTCTTTCTTCTTTTATTAATTACTATTATTATACTACTACCTAGAAGAATAATACCTCCTACTATTGCTACAGTTATTTCTAAATCTTTATTATATAAATCTTTAACTATATCAATAGAGTATAATCCAGTTTCACCATTTTCAGCAATAACTTTAACCCTAATAGTACTAAAAGCTGTTAAATCATTATTACCATACATATATACTTCAGAGCGATTACTTTGAGGTGTTGCTGTTAATAATAAAGTCTTTTCTCTTTTTATTTTTAATTTATAATCATAAACATCTTCATAAAAGTTTATATCATAATCTTTAACAGATAAAGTCTCTAATTTAGTATTAGATGATACTTCTAATCCATCTTCTTTTCTATTAATAAATATATTGTAAATTTTAACTACTAAATTATTCGTAACTATTATCTCGACTTTATTCGCGCCTACTTTTAATCCTTGGTTTCCGTTTATTTCAATAGTAGCATTATTACTTTCTGGTAATGCGTAAATAGGTAAATCTTCTACCTCATACGGAACAGCAACAGTATAACTTAATATATCTCGATCAAAATTTATTTCAACACCTGGCATAGTTAATGAACTTAATAATGCACTACTAGTAATATCATCACTTATCTCAGTACCTGTTTTAATAAATGTTAAGACATAATTTCTTGTTATTCCCGCCTCACTTATTGTTTTTAATACTGCAGAAGTTATATTATTATTTAAATCTATTGTTCTTGGTTCATAACCTTTTATAAAAGCAGATTTTAAACTATCTAAAGTTCCATTAATACTTACTGACTTACTATTCTTAGGAACTGAGATAGTGTAATCTGATATATAAGGATCAAAATTTATATTTCCTAAACTAGTTGTTAGAGTTTTTAAAGTATTTACTGATTCACGATTATCTACTCTAGTTATTACAAAAGTATAAGCTCTTTCTCTACCACTACTATTAACAATTTTTATTTGAACTATATTACGTCCATAATCTAAATTAACTGTTCTTGGTTCATAACCTTCTACATAATTAGAGTCTGAACTTGTTAAAGTTGCATATATTGCTATTTTATTACTTTCTACAGTTAATTCATAAGCTGTATTAAATAAATCAAAACCTGTTGCAACAATTGAATCATTTAATAATTGGTTAGATAATCTAACATAATTATTTGATAAAATTCCATCTTCATATCCAAGAGTATCATCATTTGGTTTAATAGCAGTAAATGGTAAATTATTTCCCGTATCTGAATCTTTTAACTCAATATTTTGAGCAGTTGTAGTAACATTATCACTATGAATTCTTAACATAATTGGATAGCTAATAGAAGCATCATTAGTTATTGTCCAAGCAAAATATGTTCCTACTGTTTTTGTAATTGTATCTTTATATTCAGTATTAGGATATGATTTCCAATTTGAATTAATTGTTGGCATTTCACCATCATTAATTAGATAACCTTTTAATCCATTTTCTGTTGTACTATCATAACCAGTTATTGAAATAGTTCCTATTTCATCAGGAGTTGCTATAGCACTTCTACCATGAATTCTAGGTTTAGCAATCGATTGACAACTATAATTATAAGTTTTATAACAAGTTTGTTTTTCTTTAGAATTAGTTAATTGATCACAACTACTATTTTCTTTATCAATTTTTTGAATTCGGCGATATCCTTTAGCACAAGTAAATATATTTTTTTCATCATAACTATCTGCTGTTAATTTTTTATTGTCATATGTATAACATATTGACATTTTCTTTTCGACATAAGATTTTTGATCTTTCAGCTGTTTTGAAGTTTTACAAACACTTGCAACCGAACTTGGTTTACTAGCATCTGGTTTCTCATCAGGAGTTTCCTCTTCTTCTTTTTCTTCAAAACATACAGGTTCTCCATAACTTAATTTAGTTCTATCAACATAAATAGTAGAACCTTTATATTCAACTTCACAATATTGCATCGCAATACCTTCAGTAGCTGTACTCATGTGAGGTCCGAATCTACAAGCCTCAGACGGTGTTTTAATAAATGTTACTTCTTCACCACAATCCATTGTTTTTTTATCATTATTCTTACCTATTTTACTAGAATCAGTAAAATAATTCATTCCCGATTGAGTGTATCTTTTAATTGCAGGACAAGTAGGAATACTTTCCATCAGTGACTGGCGATATACTTTGGTTCCTGATACCTTAATCCCATTAATAGCATCAACTTTACATGTTGCTTCAGGTCCCATACTTTCATCACAAGTTGTAATAAATACTTTATCACCACAGCTTAATAATGAACCTTCAAAATTAGTTCTAGTAAAATTTCCTACATAACGATTATTATTTATTTCAGTTTGAATTTTATTTTGAACTGGAACTTCTTTAATAGGTGTTTGATTTTGAATAGTAGGTGTTTTGCTACCACTATTATTAACTGGTGTCTTCGGGTTCCAACATGCATAATAATTACTATAATTATCTTTTGCTGCAACTGTTAATGGAGAACTTATTTTTTTACCTTTACAATTTTTTTCTGTATATATTCCTCCAAATTCATATCCAGTTTTTGTTCCAGTAGTAGGAAAATTGACTGTTACAGATATATGTGTAGTTTTTCTATTAAATGTATAACTACCAATTCCAGCATCAGATGAATATTTAAAATCACTTGATCCTAAATTACCACCATCTCGATCAATATTTAAAACATAGTTAGTTGTTGCAATATGACATTCAGCAATATAATTTAAACTAAAATTATAAGTATTAAGTATTGATGCTGAATGGGTAACTGAACAAGCATCTTTTGGTGTAAAACCAGTTCCGGTCTTATTATCTAGATTATGTAAATTTTTACAAGTATAAACTATATTTTTGATACTTCCATTACATTTTTTTTGAATGTCTGATTCATCACAACCTGTGAATTCGATTTTGTTAAACCAATTCCATTGTTTATATCCAGTACACTTTCCAGAAATTTCTCTTAATTCTATATCATTTGCTAAAACGTTTTCACTTGAAAACGAAAAAAATATCAATAAAGCAATCACGAATAATGAACTAAGGATAACTAAGGTCTTTTTCATTTATATTTATTCTCCTATCTTCTTAACATAAGTTTACATTAAATTATGATTTTATGCAAGATTAAGATAATTATATTGTCAAGAAAAAAAGTGAAAATTATTTGCGTTTATTTTCACTTATTAATTCTTCATTATCTGTTAAATGTTTAATTCTTTCAATTATTCTTCTTGCTTTAATTTGCTCACCACTAGATTTGTTAATCATAAAATGATGCTCTAATTCTTTAATAGTTAAATTAGAAGTAAAAAATGTTGGTAATTTATTATCCATTCGGTATTGAAGAATAGTCCCTAGAATTTCATCACGATTCCAAGCAGTGACTGTTTCAGCCCCAACATCATCAAGCAATAATAAGTCTGCTTTTTTTATTTCACTAATACGATTGCCAAAGTTATTATTTTCAAAAGATTCTTTTAAACTTCTTAAAAACTCTGGATAATAAACTATTACTGATAAGTAGTTAGCTTTAGATAATTCATTTAATAGAGCACTTATTAAATATGTTTTACCTGAACCAAATGAACCATGTAAGTATAATCCTTTTTGTTCTTTGTCTTTTTGATAATTTTTATAAAAATTTGTCAGCCATTTTATTATTGGAATCCTTTTAGCATCATTACTATCAATATCCACCATTTTAGCTTTTCTAATTTCAAGAGGCATTTCATAAAAATCAGTTTTTATATTTTCTAACTCTTTAAATTCTTTCTTTTTATATTTACAAGCAACATAATTAAAATCTAATTTATCATTTTCAAGTATTGGATAATTTACAAAACCAATTACTTTATTTTTACATTCAAATAAACTTTTACACTTAGAACAATTATTTAATTCTTCAACAGTATTTTCTAACTTAGAAGTATAATTGAGTGCGACTGATTCTTTTACTTTTAAAGTATTAACTAATTTTTTAAACTCAGGATTTTTTAATGCTAAAACATAAGCTTTTTTTAAAGCACTATCTATATCATATTTTTGATACTTTTTAGTTTCTTCTTCTATTTTAATCATTTTTACTTCTCCTACTTAAAATCTTTTAATAGATTATCTATTTCTTCTTTTTCTTCACTACTTATTTTATTAGCATTATTAATAGCATTAAACCATACTGGAAGAGGTTTATCTTCTTTAGTAGTAAATACTTTTTTGTTATTTTTCTTATGTTCCTTTTCAGCAACAGCCATTGCTTCTTCAGCAGTTTTAATTCCAAGTCTTACCCATTGTCCAGCTATTGTTTCTACAAATGCTTTATTTAGTTTATTACTATTAATTCTAAGCACATAGTCTATTAAAACATTTATAACTCCAGGTGGCATTTCAAGTTCTAAAGCTAAATACTCTAGTAACCTTAAATCACGAGCTGTTGGATTAACATTTTTATATTTATTTCTTAAAAAATCATATGGGGTGGTATTTTCAAAGATATAGATTATTTTACCGCGATTTGATAAATCTCCCTCAGGAGTTTTTAAGTGTTCTGGTTGAGTTCGATAAATAAGAGTTGGTAATGCTCCATTATTATTATACTCATAATATTTTCTAGTTTCTTTTAATAATAAATCTTTATTTATTAATCCTTTTTCATCTATAGTTAATCTTATTAATTCACTCATTTTAAGAGTATCTAAATTATAAACAAACGCTAAATTATTAATTAAGTCTTTAGTTTTTTTAGAAAAAGCTCTAGGATTTAATATCTTATTAGGAATACTAGAGACTAGTAAATCAAAATCTATTAAAGTAGATATTGGTAATGCCCTACTTTCTTTTTGGTGAATATCAGAAGTATTAAGTCCAGTTTTAACTACACTTTTAAATGTACAGTCCATCACTGAACTAATATCTTTATAATTATCATAATTAAACACTGGTTTTTTATATAAATTAACTAATGGTTCATATTCACTTTCACCAATATTATTATATAAAACTATATTTAATATTGGATGATTAAAAAATTCATAAGCAGATAATGGCGAGTATAATTCATATATGTAACTATTTATATTTTCATCAGATTTATAAAAAGTTTTTAATAAACCAACTGCTTCTAATCCTTTTCTTGCTTCTTTAATATCATCTAAATTAGTTTTAAGTAATGTCATTAAATGATGATGATTAAAATCTTTACTCATTAATTCTCGTTTATCAAGATCACTCCAAAGAGTTAAATATAAACCAACTGCTATCGGCCCAATAATTGGTTCATATAAATTAATAATATTTTTACGTTCTATCTCAGTAAGGATGGTTTTATTTATTACAATATAAGTATCTGCTGGTAAAAGACTAATTGTTTTCATCAAATCCTCCTCTATATCAATTGTATTAAAGAAAACTTTTTATTGCAAGAAAAAAGTTTAGATTAACTAAACTTCTTGAATAACTGCAATAATCATAGGTTTAGATTCGGTTTGAACATAAAAGTATTTTGATAACCGATCTCTAATTTCAGTTTTTATATTATTAAAATCAACATATTTATTAGTAATATTATTATTGATTACTTCAGTAGATATTCTTTTTATTTCATCTATTATTTCTTTAGAATCTTTAACATAAATAAATCCTCTTGTTACAACTTCTGGTCCAGCTAACATTTTTTTTGTTTGTTTTGATAATGTTGCGCTTATTAAAACTATTCCATTTTCGGATAGCATTTCACGATCTTTAATAACTAATTCGCCTACATCATCAGTACTTGTTCCATCAATTAAGATATCATCTATAAATATTTTTTCATTAGTATCTTGTAATTTCTTATCAATAATAGAAATTATTTCTCCATTTTGTTTTAATAAAATATTATCTTTTTTATAACCTAAGTTTGTAGCTAAATTAGCATTACCTACCATATATCTATATTCGGCTTTTACAGGAATAAAATATTTAGGTTTTAATAAAGAAATCATTATCATTAAATCTTCGCTAGAAGCATGAAGTGAAATACCTTTATTTTTAGGAATTGTGATTGTTTTAATCCCAATCATCGCTAATTCATTTTCAATTCTAACAAATACTTTTTCATTTTCATCATATTTAGGTTCAGCAAAACAAAATGTATCTTCACTTGATAATTTAATATATTTATCATTTCCACTAATTATTTTTTCAACCGCATTATATGGTTTTTCACGTTCATCGTGAATTAATAATATTACATTAGAATCATTAACATTACTTAAATCTCCTAATAATGATGGTTCTATATTCATATAACCCTCATTTATTGCCATATTAAGAATATTTTGAAGCTTCTTACCCATAATTACTATTTTACGATGAGAATTTCTAGCGGCATTAAATATTCCTTCAATAGTATATAAATGACTATCTAATACCGAAAACATTATTCTTCCTTCATTTTTATTGATAATTTCTTTAAAAAATGATGACATATGATGTGAAGGGGAAGTATGACCAATTTTTTCTGAAAAAGATGATTCACAAAGAAGTGCTAAAACTCCTTGTTTACCAACATAAGCAATTTTGCCTAAATCCATATTATAAGGTCCCATCATAGAAGGATCAACTATAAAATCAGATGTATAACAAATAGCTCCATCAAGTGTATTTATTACATACATAACACTTTCAGGAACTGAATGATTAACCTGAATTGGAAAAACACTATTTTTTCCAAAATTTATCTTCTTATGAGGAGTTATTACAATAATATTTTTTTCTGGAACTCCATCTAAAACCATTTTATTCTTCGTATATTTAGTAGCATATATTTTTATTTCAGGAATAATTCTAATTAAATCTCCTACTCCACCAGAACTTTCTGGATGAGAATGAGTTATAAAAACCCCTTTAATACGTTTGCGATTTTTTTCTAAATAACTATAATCAGGAATTATATAATCAATTCCAAACATAGAATCATTTGCAAATTTTAAACCAGCATCTAAAACAAAGATGTCATCATCTATTTCTATTACATAGGTATTCTTTCCATTTTCGTTAAGTCCACCCATACCAAATACATTAATTTTACTCATAAATTTTTCACTCTTTTCTATATATAAGTTTACAAAGTTATTTGCGTTAATTAATTATAGCAAAAAGTTATTGATTTAGCAATTTCTATTTGCAACATTGATATAAATAAGGTGAAAATTTTAAATATTAGAATTTAATTTAGCAGCTATTTTATCTAAATATAATATAATCTTTACTAATAACTACTCATTAATAAGCTCACTTAAATAAACGATATCTAAATCTTGTTTGTTTATTTCTTTTATTATTAAATTTAAATTGTCAGTTGATGTACTTTTTCTTACTAAAATAATTGATCCACTATTAATATTAGATAATAAATGAGTTATATTAATTCCTGTATCTATTGTTGGAGCAACAATATAATATTTTTTTTCTTTGCAATATTCTATATTAGAATAATTAATCAAACAAATTTTAGAGTTAATTTTCTTTTTATTTAACAAAGCATTTAAATCACTTATTTTTTCTTTGTCATCTTCACCTAATATATAATCTCTATTTTTTATTAAATTACTATTTAAATTGCTTATTAAAGTGTAATTAATATCTTTTTCTTCAAAATATTTAACTAGATCAGAATCTTCAACAATAAAAGCTATTGATCTTTTTATTGGATTACCTTTTATAATTATTTTATCAATATTATCTTTTAATGAAATATCTGGTTTTATATTATCATAAATTATAAATAATTCATTAAACGAACCAAAATCTTCCATTTTATAAAGAGTTTTTCTGTTATTTATTTTTTTTCCATTTATTCCAGGAACTATCGTATTATCTTCTATTATTGCATTTACTGGTAATACTTTATATTGATTCTCCACTTCCAAGATTGATTGCATAATTGGGTTTTGGTTTTCTAAGTAGATTATGATTTTTTCTGTAAAATAAAAACTTAAAACAACAAAAACTCCTAATAAAAAATACTGAATAAATTTCATTAAATCACCAATTAATATTATGTTATTAATTGGTGATTTAGACTTTTACTTTTTTGATTTTATTTCATTAATTGGTTCTTCTGAATCATTAATGGGTTTTGTACTTAAAAAACTTACTCTTTCTACAACTACTTCAGTATGATATTTTTTTTCTTTTGCTTCTGTTTCGTAGTTACTAGTTCTAATTTGACCACGGATTGCGATCAAGTCTCCTTTATGACAATACTCAGCTGTTCTAGTAGCGATACCATCCCATAATTTACAACGGATAAAATCTGCTTCATAAATACCATCACTATTTTTATAACTTCTTTGCACAGCTAAATTTATGGTCATAACTTTTTTTCCATTATCAGTAGTTATAGGTTCTGGGTCAGTGGTTAATCTACCTATTAAATAAACTAAATTATACATATTTTCCTCCCTTCAGAAATGTTTTATCATTTTTAATTTTTTTATGCAAAAAGGAGTTTTTGATAATTGGTAAGAAATGTGGATAACTTTTTAAATATTAGTATAGAACAAATAAAAAAATCTGAAATTTTATTACTTCAGATTTAAAAGTTTAGTATATTTTATAAATTTTTCAACAATCTATTTAGTTCAATAGCATATTCTAGAGGTAATTCTTTTTTAAAATCAGAAATAAAGCCCATAATTAATAGTTCTTTAGCGGCATTTTCAGATAATCCTTTACTCATTAAATAATAAAGTTTTTCTTCACTTATTTTTGATACTGTTGCCTCATGTTCTATAACACTACTATCATTTAATACTATGTTTTTAGGAAATGTATCACTTTTAGAAAGACTATCTAATAAAATAGTATCACATTTAATTAAAGCTTCGCTGTTAATAGCCGATGATGATATTTTTACTGTTCCTCTGTAATTAGCAATACCTCCACCTACTCCAATACTTTTAGAAATAATATTGCTTTTAGTATTTTTACCTAAGTGAATCATTTTCGCACCAGCATCAAGATTTTGATTTTCTTTAGCGTAAGCTATTGATATAGAACTAGCTGATGAATTATCACCTTTTAAAATACATGATGGGTATTTCATAGTTACTTTTGAACCTAAATTACCATCTATCCATTCCATTTTACCATTTTCTTCAATAATACTTCTTTTAGTTACAAGGTTATAAACATCTTCTGACCAGTTTTGAATAGTGCTATATCGACACTGAGCATTTTTCATCACATATATTTCTACTACACCAGCATGAAGGGAATTTTCAGAATTTTGGGTTGCAGTACATCCTTCTATATATGAAAGCTCAGCTCCTTCATCAACGATAATTATCGTTCTTTCAAATTGTCCCATCATTGACTCATTTATTCTAAAATAACTTTGTAAGGGGCGATCTAATTTAGTGTATGGTGGTATATAAATAAATGAACCACCACTCCATAATGCACTGTTTAATGCAGTGTATTTATTTTCTGAATATTTAACCAGATTATTAAAATATTTTTTAAAAAGTTCGGGGTGTTTTTGAAGAGCATCATCTGTACTTAAAAATATAACACCACTAGTTTTGGCTTCATTTTGTAAATTGTGATATATTACTTCACTTTCAAATTGATTGCTTACTCCAGATAAATATTTGTTTTCAGCATCAATTACACCAAGTTCTTGAAATGTACTTTTTATATTCGCATCTACTTTATTCCAATCACTTGTTGCTACTCCCACTTTTTTATAATATGTTAAAGTGTTAAAATCAATATCTATTTTTGGACCAAAATTTGGATTATCTAATTCTAAAAATTTTTCTAAAGATTTTAATCTAAAATCAGTCATCCATTTAGGTTCATTTTTTTTATTTGATATATCTATAATTAATTCTTTTGTTAATTTCATAATAACTCCTGTTATTAATTTTAACAAATATTCTTCATTATTTAAACAGTTATTAGTTTTCTGGATTTAAAATATTTAATAAAGAATCAGAATTATTACGGTATATAGCTATTATTACAATAATTGAGGATACTAAAACTAATATACTAGCTGCTACTTCCATGTAAGCGTTATTAAGATTTTCTCCTTTTTGTTTTGCTAAACTAATACTTTTATAACTTATATATATAGCAGCTATTCCAGCAAGAACTGCTAAAAATTTGACAAAAATCGTAATATTTCTTACTTCTTCATCTGTAAATAGAGTTTTTTCTTTTTTTAGTTTTAAATGTAAATTATACGCTAAGATTAATGACAAAATGGCAATAACAACCACTGCTACTGATATAATAATCTGATAATCAACTAATTTTAACTCTTCTTCATCTACACTTTTGTTATTCATATTTTATTATATGTATATAATTATATTAAATCAAAAATAACACTTGGAAGTGCTATTTCGATTCAACGATTAGTTTTATTGCTGTTTTTTCAACTCCATCAATTGTAATATCACTAAAAGCGGGAATTACAATTAGATTTTTACCACTAGGAGCTACGAACCCTCTTGCTATTGCGATTGCTTTAATTGCCTGATTTAGTGATCCAGCCCCTATTGTTTGAAGTTCAACAGCTCCATCAATTCTAAATACATTTGCTATAGCACCTGCTACCTTACTTGGATTACTCTTGCTTGATACTTTTAATATTTCCATTATTACCTCCACTAAAATATATGAAATGTAATACATTTTATACTAGAATAAAATTAATAATATATAATTATAATTACTTGGAAACTTATATATCCTCTTTACAATCTACTAGTTTTATTTTAATACAAAAGGTATATTAAAGTTATGCGTTAAGTTATAAAATTAAAATATTTTTCTGCCTATATATAAAATATGATCACTATATCCAATAAGGCTTTCTTTTTCACAAGTTAATAAATGATTGTTTATCCAGTGTTTATATGTTTCTTCATCAAATTCATTCACATAATCTCTTAAGTGATTTGATAATCCTTCTGCAGCTACATAATGTAATTGTTCTAAATCAAAATTTGTCATTAATTTTTTAAAATCTCCTAAATCAAATAGATAAAATATTTCATCTGGTTTATTTATTAATCGATATTTTTTTGAAATAGACTTATTAATCGCATCTTTGATATTACCTTTAAGAAATCCATAGTTAATCATAACTGCGTCGTGAGATATAAAGGCAATATAAATTATTCCATTATTTTTAGTAACTCTTATCGCTTCATTAATAGCTTGTTTTTGTTCTTCTTCAGTAAATAAATGATAAAGAGGACCTAATACTAATGTGATATCAAATGTTTCATCTTCGTATTTACTTAGATCAAGAGCATTGCCTTGTTCAGCAGAAATTTTCATATTTTCTTTTATTTTACTTTTAAACATATCTATATTAGAATCTAGTAATTCAATAGCTGTAACATCAAAACCTTGATCAGCAAAATATAGAGAATACGCACCAGTCCCAGCGCCAATTTCAATAATTTTATCTCCTAATTGTAAGTATTTATTTATATAATTTATAGTTGTGATAAATTCTACTTGATGAGACAAATCTTTTTTTAATCTATTATCTTCTTCTTCTGCGTTATAATGATCTTTTAAGATTTTATTTATATTATTCATAATTTATCTGCTTTCTAATTATTATCTATTTAATATAAGCAAAAAACTAACAAATAAAACCATATTTTCTGCTCTATAATAAAACAATAACTATTTATTTTTTTTTCTAAATTTAGTATCCTCTATTAAAACACGGATTCCATCTTCTGCTAAGTTAAGTATTCCATTAATTACAAAAAAGAATCCTAACATCACAGTTTGTACAGTAACTTCAAAATAAAGATTAATACTTGTTAGTAAACCTATAAGTAAAAATAATGAGAATGTTATTAAATTAACATAAAACATTTTATTTTCTCGATCGTGATAATAATCTAATTTAATTAATTTTATGATAGCCATGATTCCTATCCAAGATGCTAAGGTTAAACTTAATACTAATGGTGTTGATAATGATGCAAATTTAAATCCTGAAGCTGCAGCTAAAGTACAAGCTATACCAGTATATAAATCTTCATAATCTTTTTCACTTCTAGTTAATATATACTCAATTATTTTTACACCACCATAAATTGTAAATAATAAGTATATTAGTTTATTAGGCGAAGTTTCTCCAAACCATGGAAAAACTAATAAAAACACTCCTAATAATATTAATATAATTGAAACGCTTATATTTAAAATATTTCTAAATGTTTTTTCTTTTTTAGTTTTCATCATTTCATCTCCTAGTATAATAATAAGCTTCTTAGAAAAAAAAGTCAAATAATATTGTTATAATAATTGACTTTATTTTTGAGTTATATAATCCACTAATTTTTTATTGTTATAAATGTATATTGAATCTCTAACCATTTTAAATTCTAACTTTTTTGATATTAAAATTTCTCCATCATAATTACAAATTATATCTGTATCTGATGAAATTGTAATTTGTTTTAATCTCTCTTTTTTTATTAATGAACTAGATTCATGTTCTCCTTTTTTTAATAAATTGATTAATCCTGGAATTTTTGTTTTAGAAATTTTACCAGCAAAGTAGACATCAAAATAATTATCATCAAAACTTGCTAAAGGAGCTATTGGGTAGCCTCCACCATAATATTTACCGTTGCAAACTGCTATTATTAAATTTTCGGAATTATAGGTTTTTTTATTATATTCTATTTCTAAATTTTGATATTTATATTTGAAAAATGTATATAAAATACTTAAATCATAAACTGACTTTCTAGGAAAACGTAATTTTTTAAATATAGTTGCATTATTAGAAATTTCAGCATCTATTCCAATGCTAGCGATATTAATAAAATATTTGTCATTTACTTTACCTAAATCGATTTTTATATTTTTTCTATTACTTGTTAATAAAGAACGATAAAAATCATTACCACTACCAGCTGGAATTACTCCTAATTTTATTTTACTTTTAGCTATTCCATTTACTATTTCATTAAGTGTACCATCTCCACCTACTGAATAGATAATAATGTTTTTTTCATTTGTATATGAGCGAGCTATAATAGTCGCATCACCTGGTTGTTTAGTAAAATGAATTTCATAATCGAAATTATGT
>LFRM01035662.1_pt1 | contig 15860 bp, 13 predicted proteins | sample 618341 | NCBI WGS metagenome assembly LFRM01 (sample SAMN03654438, study PRJNA283298) | anaerobic digester metagenome | isolation source: pool of bioreactors CSTR01a, CSTR02a, and CSTR03a thermophilic anaerobic... | place: Denmark: Kgs. Lyngby | collected 2014-05-21 | reverse complement strand
GCTAAAGAAGGGCCGCCATCTATGGGGCTGCCAGTACCAGAAAAAGCACGCCCTAAAACGTTGGGCGAGAAGGTAACTTCCATTGAACGGCCTAAAAAACGCACTATTGAATGGGTCGATAAACCTTTAGTGCCAGAGAAAACTTGAAGGGAAACTTCTTCGCCTTTTAATAAAATAACCTGAGCAGTGCGTGGCAAGACATCTTGCGTGTCGTTGCTGCCTTCAATTAAAGCAAGGTCGCCAAAACTAATTTGTGAAGCACCGGCTTCAGAGGCAGGAACATGCACCTTGACGATATCACCAATGATTTCAAGGATTCGCGAGTAACGGATTAACAATTGGGACACTTCCACCTCCATGCAAAGCGGGATCTCTATTTATTGCTTCTAATCAATAAGCATACACTATTTAGTTAACCTAATAATTTTCTATGCGACAAAAGATCATTACTTAGATGGTTACGAAGCGGTAGTTTGTTGGGTATAATCAGCCAACAATTTTTTAACTTTAATTAAATATAACAGGCGACAGCAGGCTTAAGGGTTATGAATCTTATCCTAGTTGCCAAACAATAGACTAGAGGTGTGAGAGTGAAACATAACATGCGTATTGCCCGTATTTTGGCTGCAGCAGCTGTTTTAGGTTTAGGCCTTTTAGTAGCAGCACAAGCCACAGCCAAAACTGTGAGTGCAGAAACCATCGCTGAACGCCTTAAACCATCGGGTGAACTTTGCCTTCAAGGCATGGATTGCGGTGGTGTTGCTGCACCTGTGGTAGTTGGCCCTAAATCTGCTGATCAAGTTTACAACAGCGTTTGCATGGCTTGCCATGATACAGGTGCTGCTGGTGCGCCTAAGCGTGGCGATAAAGCAGCTTGGACTTCACGCCTAACACAAGGCATGGCTACTTTGTATGATCACTCTTTAAATGGTATTCGTGGTATGCCAGCTAAAGGCGGCAACCCTAAATTGTCAGACGATGAAGTTAAATCAGCAGTTGACTATATAGTAGAAGCTAGCCGCTAAACTCTTGCTTAACTAGCTGCTAAACAATAAAAAGCACTGAATAAAATCAGTGCTTTTTTTATGCTAGCTATTCAACATGGCCCTTAAGGCGCTAATACGGTCTTTCTTACGCTGAGTCTTGTCTTCAGTGCTTTCTTGTTCAGTATTACGCCCTTCCCAGTGTAAATCGTCTTGCGGCAATTCATCTAAAAAGCGGCTAGGTGTGCAGTTCAACATTTCACCGTAGGTTTTACGCTGCTTTGCCATCGAAAGGGTTAACACTTTTTGGGCGCGAGTAATGCCCACATAGGCCAGCCGCCTTTCTTCTTCAACCGTTTCAGATTCAATGGCGTTGCGGTGAGGCAGCAGTTCTTCTTCCATACCAATTAAAAATACTTGTGGAAATTCCAAGCCTTTAGAAGCGTGCAGTGTTAACAGCTGAACCTTGTCAGAATCATCCTCTTCTTCTTGCTGTTCTAATAAATCACGCAGAACCAAGCGGGCTATGGCTTCACGAATACCTACTTGGTCGTCGTCTTCCTGCATTCGCTTTAAGGTTTCTGCTAAAGAATCTATTAATACCCAAATATTGGCATAGCGGCGTTCTGCGACAGTGGGTGAACTGGCATTTTGGTGTAGCCAAGCTTCGTAATCCATATCACGAATCATTTCACCTAAGGCGGCTATAGGGTCACCGGTTTCACACTGCTGCATAATACGGCCTAGCCAATGCGTAAAGCGTCTTAAACGCTCCACTTGGTTTGCTTTTAAGTACTGCTCTAAACCCATTTCATCGCAGGCTGAAAAAAGACTGATTTCACGATCTTTTGCATAGGTGGCTAGTTTTTCTAAAATAGCCGGTCCAATTTCACGGCGTGGAATATTAATAATGCGTAAAAAAGCATTATCGTCGGCTGGGTTAATGAGTAGCCGCAAGTAGCCCATAATATCTTTGATTTCATTGCGGGCAAAAAAGCTAGTACCGCCGCTTATTTTGTAAGGAATTTGAAAGGCTTGCAGTTTTATTTCTAAAATACGCGACTGGAAATTACCCCGATAAAGCACAGCAAAATCTTTCCAGTGGCAGCGCTCTTTAATGCGTCGGGTCATTATTTCTGCCGCTACTCGTTCGGCTTCCGCTTCTTCATTTTGGCATTCTATTACTCGAATAGGGTCACCAAAGCCTAATTCACTCCACAGCTTTTTTTCATGCAGATGGGGATTGTTGGCTATTAGCTGGTTAGCAGCTTTTAGAATACGTTCAGTTGAACGGTAATTTTGTTCTAGCTTAATAATTTTTAAATTAGCAAAGTCTTCACTCAGCTGATTAAGGTTTTCTGGTCTAGCACCGCGCCAGGAGTAGATGGACTGATCATCGTCACCTACGACAGTAAAGGTTTTTCTTAAGCTGGTGAGTAACTTAACCAAGCGGTATTGGCTGATATTGGTGTCTTGGTACTCATCTACCAAAAGGTAGTGCATTCGGTGTTGCCACTTTTCTAACACTTCTGGCTGGTTTTGAAAAAGCAGTACGGGCAGGCGAATTAAGTCATCAAAATCAACAGCGTTATAGGCACGCAAGTGGCGGTTATATTCTTCATATACCNNCTTTTCTAACACTTCTGGCTGGTTTTGAAATAACAGCACAGGCAGGCGAATTAAATCATCAAAATCAACCGCATTATAAGCCCGTAGGTGGCGGTTATATTGCTCATAAACCTGAGCAGCAAGCTGGCTTTTAGGGTTATCACTTTCTAGGTTGGCCGCTTCTTCTGGCTCAACTAAATCATTTTTCCAATTAGAAATAAGGTATTGAACTTGGTTGATGGTGTCGGCATCGGCTTGGTCATCCTTGTGCATTAAATCGCGCATTAAGGCTTTAGTATCTTCGGTATCAAACAATGAAAAACCACTTTTATAGCCTAAATGCTTAATTTCTTTGCGAATAATGTCTAAGCCTAGGGAGTGAAAAGTGGAAACGGTTAAACCTTTGGCTTCTTCACGGCTGAGCATTTTATTCACCCTTTCACGCATTTCACGGGCGGCTTTATTGGTAAAAGTTAAGGCACAAATATTGCGAGCCGCCATACCACGGCTGCGAATTAAATAGGCGATTTTGCTGGTGATAACACTGGTTTTGCCTGAACCCGCACCGGCTAATACTAGCAGGGGGCTATCGACCTGTTTAACGGCTTCAAGTTGGTGTTCATTAAGACGGGCAAGAATTTTTTGCATAACTAAAAAATTGCTCAGTAATAGGGGTTAAAACTTAGCGAGTTGAGTTTTATTCCAGTTCAGCACCTGAAAAACCCAGCTGCTTCCAAGCTTCATAGACAATAAGACTGCAAGCATTAGACAGGTTCATGCTACGGCTATTGGGTAACATAGGAATACGAATACGCTGTTCAGCTGGCAGGCTTTCAATAAATTCAGCAGGCAAACCACGGGTTTCAGGGCCAAAAATTAACAGGTCATCATCGCGGTAGTCTACTTGATGATAAGCGCGTTTACCCTTGGTGGTTAAAGCCAAAATTCGCTTAGGCTTGAGGCTGGCCAAAAGTGCTTCTAGGTTGGGGTGTACTGTAACGGCGGTCCATTCATGGTAATCCAAACCAGCACGGCGCAAGCGTTTGTCATCTAGCACAAAGCCCAAGGGTTCAACTAGGTGTAGGCGAAAACCTGTGTTGGCACATAAGCGAATAATATTGCCGGTATTAGGCGGAATTTCAGGCTGATAAAGCACGATATCGGGCATTAGGGGTTCCTGCGGTGGCCAAGGTAAAGCCACCTTTTACTGGGGTGGCACTTCTAAAGGCGGTAGTTTATCAGACTGAGTACGAGGAAAAATTAAACTAAAGCGTGCGCCGCCTAAATTGGGGCTACGGTCAACCAACGCACTGCCACGATGCCAATAAATAATGCGCTGTACAATAGAAAGCCCTAAGCCATAACCACCCGAACTGCGAGTGCGGCTGTCATCTAGGCGTGAAAAGGGCATAAACACCCTTTCGCAATCTTCTTCAGGAATGCCCGGGCCATCGTCTTCTACATCAACCCTAAAGGTGTCGTTTTCTAAATGGCAGCTAATGCGAATTTGTTGTTGTGCATAGCGAACCGAATTACCAATTAAGTTTTGTATTGCACGTTGGAAATAACGCCCTTCAACATCCACTTCAGGGCTAAGATTGGCAGGGTTATTAATGACAAAACTAAAATTCAGCTTGAGGTTGGTGCGTTCAAAGCGGGCAAAAATTTCTTCCGTTAACCCTGTAACATCTTGGCGAATGAACTGTAACTGTAGCTTTTCTTGCCCTAGCCGCGCATAGGTTAAAATTTCGTCAATTAAGGTGTCTAGCTCATCAATGTCTTGGTCTATGCCATACACCTGCTTAGCAATCATGGCATGAGGGCTGCCATCTTCGCTTAAGTCTTCAATCATTTGTATGCCAAAGCGAATGCGGGCTACGGGGGTGCGTAGTTCGTGTGATACCGCATGAATCATTTCTTGTTGGGTACGCAGCAGGCGCTGTAACTGTTCTGCCATGCGGTTAAATGCGATGGCTAGCTTACTGATAAAATCGTCACCAACAATTTTAACCCTCGCTTGTAAATTACCAGCGGCTAGCTGGCTTGAAGCCCTTTCTAAATGGCGTAGGCGGCTTTCTAAGCCGTGCAAAAACCACCCAATAGAGAGGGTTAACACAATTAAAGAAGCTAAAAATATGCTAAGAATAAGAGAGCTAGGGTAGTGGTTAAAAAGACGAACTGGCCCCACTTTTAACCAGCTGTCAGTATCAAGCTGAATATAGCTAATAATGTGGCGGTTAGTGTCTGAAAACACCACTATCTGCTCACCTCTTTTTAAGCGGCTGATTTGCAAAGGGTCAGAGTCTTGGGGCAGTTCAGTTAACAACACTAATGGGTAAGAAAAATTTTTCCCAATTTGTATTAGGCGTGCTTGCCTTAGTTTAATGGGGGTGCGTTTCAAGTCGCGTAAAAGTAGGTAAATGGCAGCACTGGCTTGCTGACTCGCCACCCTAGACAGGTGTGTAACTAAGACTTGTTTGGGTTGGCTGGTTGGGAAAAAAACTTGCAGCTGATTGGCTTGGTTAGTTACTAAAAGGCGTTGTTCATGCAAACGTTTTAACTGACGTGTAGTTAAGTTGTGCTTATCTAGGCTGCTAAGGGTAAGGTGAATACCAAGCGTTTGGTTAACTTCATCTAACCATTCGGCTTCCTTGTTATTGGGAACTTGTAAGAAGTCTTCTTTTAAAGTGGCAAAAAGACCTGAAAGCAGTTTTTCATAATAGGCTTCTAAGCGCACTTGGTTAGTAAAATGAACCAACACAAAGCTTAGTAGTAAAGTGCCAACAAATGCACCCAACACGCCTAGGTAAACACGTAGAAAAATGCTGCCTAGGCGCTTGTGTAGCCGATTAAAATTAAACATTAGTTTAGAATTAAATGCTTAGCTAGAAGATTATTAAATTTCTTTAACAAAAAGATAGCCCTTGCTGCGTACAGTTTTAATGCGACGTGGGTGCATAGGGTCGTCGCCAACTTTGGGGCGAATCCTAGAAACACGTACATCAATAGAGCGGTCTTGGCCGTCATATTCTATGCCCCGCAAAGCGGTAAAAATTTCTTCGCGCGTCAGCACACGGCCTGCATTAGAAGCTAGTAGCCAAAGTAGATCAAATTCGGCACTGGTTAGCTCAATGGCTTCTGTGTTCAACCAAGCTTCACGCATGGAACTATCAATAATTAAATCACCAAACTCAAGGCGAGCTTGTTGTGTGTTGGTGGAATCATTGGCTGCGGGTTGTGCTTCTGCGCGTCTTAATAAAGCACGAACACGCGCTAGTAACACGCGCGGACGAACCGGCTTAGCAACATAGTCATCGGCACCCATTTCTAAACCGACGACCTGATCCATATCATCGGTACGCGCTGTTAGCATTAGAATTGGAATGTCTCTTTCCATCTTAACTTTACGACAAATGCTTAAACCATCTTCGCCAGGTAGCATTACATCAAGAATAATAAGATCAGGGTTTTCACGAAGAATACGTTCAACTGCACGAGCACCATCGCCTTCAATAGAAATTTGGAAGCCATTACCTTCTAAATATTCACGGGTTAGGGTTGCAAGACGTGCATCATCTTCAACAATCAAAATACGGGGTGATTGGTGTGCGTCCACTTTTATAGGTCTCTCGCTTAATATTCCCAGTTTATAGTTATTCTACAGCCAAATTTTTGACAGTAGCTTGTTGGTCATCATACCGCAATAACTCAGGCAGGAAAGAGCTGAAGATAAAACAAAGTTTTTATAACCTAAAAAACTAATGAAGCAAATATTGTACAGCTTAGGTTAGAACTGCTGCTAAGAGGCAGTGTTTTAGCCAGTAAATTACCCCATTAGCCCTAGGGCTAGGCAGGGGTTTGGACAGGTTAAGCGTTTAGAAGAGCTAGAAATAGGTAGGGTTACTTGGGATTAACGGAAAAAACTGGTATAAAGACAGTTCGGCAATCTCGGAATTTTGTTGTTTTTAGTCATTCAAAAAAAGCTTTTACAATATTACTATTGACTAAGTCCTGAAGGCGTTTGTAGTTATTTTGGCACTGTGGTTATCTTACGTAACAATCATTATAAGTTTGTTGTTGGTGGCTTTGATTAACAAGCTTTTAAGCAGGTGGATAGTAAAACAATGAATGGAATGCCAGAACAAATCTTACAACTAAAGCAGTTTTTAACCCATTTTGCTTTTGCACTTGCGTGTTTGTTGTTACTGCAAACAGCTCAGGCTGCTGAGGGTGATGTGTGGCAAGTTTCTGTTGGTATAGGCAATGTTCGCGCCCAGCCAAAAGCCAATGCCGAGCTAATTAATCAGCTACCAAGCGGCACCAGTGTTATTGAGTTACAACGCAAAGGCGAATGGTTACAAGTGCAAGCTCCCGATGGCAGTAAGGCGTGGATGCATCAAGTGACTTTAAACCAAACAGTACAATTGTTTGGCTTGTCTCTTAATACGGTGAACCGTGAGGCGATGCGGAAGGCTCTTCGTTCAACTAAAGTTAAGGTGGTAAGGGAAGTTGATACCTACCCCTATGATCTTTATGACCCAAGCGAATGGAGAAAATCTGCGACTGAAATGACTCTAGGCTATACCTTAAAAGAGCAGTTATTTGCGGTTGCTGAAATTACTTTTCGTTCCGTTAATGACACAGAACAAGTGCGCTTAATTGCTGAAAGTGTAAGCAAAGAATTAGGCCCTTGGCAGCGGGTGTTGGGTCGTCGTGCAGAAGGTCCAGTGGAATTTGAATGGCAACGTGGCGATATGCGTATTCTTGTACACCGTGGCTGGCCAGATACTACAACCTATGTGGTTTACGAAGCTTCAGACCGCTTAAACCAAATGCAGGCCGAATTACAGCCCCGCTAAAACCTGCCTAATTGTTGGAGAGTAAAATGCTACTGGATTTAGCCCAGCTAAAACCTAACACCTGTTATCACCTGATGACTCAAACTTTAATTCCTCGCCCCATTGCTTGGGTGTTAACTGCCTCAGATGAAGGCCAGTTAAATTTGGCACCCTTCTCGTTTTTTAATGCGGTTTGTTCAGATCCACCCATAGTTATGTTTTCAATTGGCAAGAAAACGCCAGAAGAAGCCAAAGATACGCGCTATAATATTCTTACTGGGCGAGATTTTGTTATCCACCTACCTTCCAGTTCACAGGCTGAAGATGTAACTGCCAGTGCTGCAACCCTGCCTTACGGTGAATCTGAATTAGACTTAATGGCAGATAACCAGCTGGTTGAATTTCCTGGCTGTCCTTTACCCCGCTTAAAATCTGCACCAATTGCTTTTCATGCCAAGCTGCATGAAGTGCATTATTTAGGTAACCAACAGCAAGCTGTTATTTACGCCGAGCTTATTCAAGCCTATATAAAAGATGATGTTATTCAAGTAGATGAAGCTAAAGGCCGTTACCTTCTTGATGCTAANNGCTGGTTTAGATGAAGTGTTTAGCGTTGTTCGACCTAACTAATTGATTAACTTATTTGAAAATTAAAAGACTGATTCCAATGACGTATCGGAATCAGGCCACCTTAGTAATAAAATTAAAACTTCCAGCCTTATAACTAAAGCTTGGTTAGCTTTTAACTACTCATAGCTTAGCGTTCCATTCAGGAAAAGCGTGCTGTTAGTGTCTTTGTTATTGGTACGAATCGAGCAGGCATGATCATGCATCTCTTGTAGTTTCACTTCATTGAATGTAAAAGTTTTTGCTACTGTATCAATACTAATGCCATATTTTCCTAAATCAGCATTTAAATCTGTTGTTTTAAAACATAGTTTATTGCCTTGATACTTATTGGTATCTTTATTATAAACATAGTCTATTAGTAACTCGCCATTACTTGAAAGTAAACTGTTTGCAGCTTTATTGTTAGGTCTAAGTATTCTAATTTCTTTCTTCTGGCCAGCTTCTACATTGGTGTTGTCTGTAAAAGTAATCGAGTCATCCTTTTCAGAAAATATTGGCTTATCAGCACAAAACTCTTTTCCAGTTAAATTGGTTACTAAAAAGTGTTTACCTAAGGTAAGGCAGCCAGGCTTGCCATTATTTGGAGGTATTGTGGAAGTATCCTTAGTAGCTTCGGGTGTAGAGGTAGAGCCTCCTGAGTTAGGTGTAGAGCCAGAAGCCGGTGGTTCTTTAGCACTTAAATCAGGTGTTGAGCCTGAGCCACTTGAGGAAGATTCAAAACACCCTGATAGAGTGAATAGCACGGATAAAGCCAATAAAAAGAAAAGTAAGCGGGTCATGGTTTTCATAATTAAGTTGCCTCAGTCTTGGTTTTTAAGGGCAAGAAATTTTACTTATTACCCCTACTCAGCTTAATTATAAGGCTAGGAAGAAAAGCCTACCCACCCCTAAACAGGGGGGGTAGAGGCCACTTTTTTATATTAAATCGGTGTTTTTGCTTAGTATTTTAAGTCTATTTAAACCTCTAACTTAAGTCTAAATTTGCTTGTACTTGCTAGTGGTTAACGGGTAACGTCTTAAACTTACCTCAGGAGAAATGTTATGTATAAAAATAAAACCCTTGCGCTGGTCTTATCCGCAGCCTTAACAGGAATCACTTGGGCAGGCAGCGCCTTGGCCGATGACCGCTATGTCACCATTGGTACCGGCGGTCAAACGGGTGTTTACTACGTTGCAGGCCAGTCCATTTGCCGATTTGTTAACCGCGACAGCAAAACCCACGGCGTTAGATGCAATGCGCCCTCAAGTGGTGGCGGTGTGGCTAACGTGAACGGCATTCGTAGTGGTGAATTTAACTTTGGTGTAATGCAGTCCGATCACCAATACAAGGCAATGGAAGGCTTAGCACCTTTTGCTGCTGAAGGAAAAATGGACGATATACGGGCGCTTTTTTCACTGCAAAGTGAAGTGTTCACCGTGCTTGCACGCAAAGATGCCAAAATTACTGATTTAGACAGTATGAAAAATAAGCGGGTCAATATTGGTAACCCAGGTTCAGGGCAGCGCAACACCCTTGAAGAAATTATGGAGAAAAAAGGCTGGGATAAATCGGTGTTTTCTTTAGCTGCAGAACTAAAACCTGCAGAACAAGCCAGTGCATTAAATGATAACAACATTGATGTAATGACCTATTTTGTAGGCCACCCCAACGGCTCTTTGCAAGAAGCCACCACCACAGTGGATGCTGTTTTTGTTCCTATTACAGGGGCTGCCATTGATGCTTTGTTGGCAGAAAAAAGCTATTACACCAAGGCTGAAATTCCCGGTGGGCTGTACAAGGGTAACGACAAACCCACGCCTTCCATTGGTGGTAAAGCCGTTTTATCTACCAGTGCCAAGGTTAGCCCTGATCTAGTTTACCAAGTTGTAAAATCAGTATTTGATAATTTAGATCGCTTTAAAAAGCTTCACCCAGCGTTTGCTGATCTTAAAGAGCAAGACATGATTAAAGCGGGTTTATCTGCCCCGTTACATGAAGGCGCTATACGTTATTACAAAGAGCGTGGCTGGATGTAAGCTGGCAATGATTGGCAGCCACTTTTTTTAATTAAACTTTTTGATCTAGCGCTTTTAATTAAGCGCTTTTAATCTGGCTTTTTAATTAAGTGGCCACCTACTGACCCAACCTTACTACTGACTAAGGACTAACTATGTCGGGTATAAAACAGACAAGCACACAGGGTTCAGTGGCACAGGAACTTGTTGCACAAGAAACCGGCGCACGGTCTCCGCAAGGTTTAATGGCGCTGCTGATTGCCACCATTGCACTAGGCTGGTCATTGTTTCAGCTTTGGATAGCATCGCCACTACCTTTTATTTTTAAATGGGGCATTTTAAACGATACAGAAACGCGTTCTATTCACCTAAGTTTTGCTTTGTTATTAGCTTTTCTAGCCTACCCTGCCTTTAAAAAATCACCACGCCACCGCATCCCCATAACAGACATGGCGCTGGCTTTGCTGGCTGTGGCAAGTTCTGCTTATTTGTTTATTTTTTATCAACAGCTAGCACTTCGCCCCGGCAGCCTTACAACCCTTGATATGCTGGTGGCGTGTTTGGGTATTCCCATGCTTTTGGAAGCCACCCGACGCACCCTTGGCCCACCGCTTGCCATTATTGCGCTCTTGTTTCTTTTTTATAGCCTAGCCGGGCCCTACATGCCCGATATCCTTGCCCACCGTGGTGTAAGTTTAAAGGCAATGGCAAATCACCAGTGGATTACGACCGAAGGGGTGTTTGGTATTGCTTTGGGCGTTTCTACTAGTTTTGTTTTTTTATTTGTTTTGTTTGGTGCGCTGCTAGAACGTGCAGGGGCTGGTAATTACTTTATTCAACTCGCCTTTAGCCTGCTAGGTCACATGCGGGGCGGGCCGGCTAAAGCTGCGGTGGTTGCCTCTGCTTTGACCGGCATGATCTCAGGCTCATCAATTGCCAATGTTGTTACAACCGGCACATTCACCATTCCCATGATGAAAAAAGTGGGGTTTTCTGCTGAAAAAGCCGGCGCTGTGGAAGTGGCTTCATCGGTGAACGGGCAAATTATGCCGCCGGTAATGGGAGCCGCCGCCTTTTTAATGGTTGAATACGTGGGCATTCCTTACGTTGATATTATTAAGCACGCCTTTTTACCTGCTGCCATTTCTTACATTGCACTGTTATACATTGTTCATTTAGAAGCACTTAAGCTGAATATGCAGCCCATTAGTGCCGTGGTGCATAAGCCTTGGTTAAGGCGCATCACCGGCTTTGCCTTTGGAGCCATGCTAATTTCAGGCATTTCTTTGGCGGTTTATTATGGTTTAGGTTGGCTTAAACCCTTGCTAGGCGATTCGGCATTGCTGGTTATTTGCACCATGTTAATTGCCTGCTATTTGGGGCTGTTAAAAATTGCTGCAAGCAACCCCCCTTTAATAGCAGATGACCCTAACCAGCCCATTGAAACGCTGCCCGATACCCGTACAGTTTTGCTATCAGGTTTGCACTTTATCTTGCCGGTGGTGGTCTTGGTTTGGTGCCTTATGGTGGAACGCCTATCGCCTGGGCTATCTGCCTTTTGGGGTAGCGTTATGCTAATAGGCATTTTGCTAACCCAGCGCCCTTTAATAACTTGGATGCGGGGCAATAATGCCAGCCAGTTTAAAGCCGCAAGCCGTGAAGGGCTGGTTGATTTACGTGAAGGGCTAATAACCGGCGCACGCAACATGATTGGTATTGGCATAGCAACCGCCACCGCAGGCATTATTGTAGGCGCTGTTTCACAAACAGGGGTTGGCCTTGTTTTGGCTGATTTAGTTGAATTTTTATCCATGGGCAACCTGTTGCTAATGCTGTTATTTACGGCAGTTTTTAGCTTAATCCTTGGTATGGGTTTACCCACCACCGCCAATTACATTGTGGTTTCTAGCTTAATTGCGCCCGTAATAGTAATTTTAGGCCAGCAAAGTGGGCTGGTTGTGCCGCTGATTGCCGTGCACCTTTTTGTGTTTTATTTTGGCATTATGGCCGATGTAACGCCGCCGGTTGGCCTTGCTTCTTTTGCAGCGGCGGCGGTATCTAAAGGCAGCCCAATAAAGACGGGGGTTCATGCGTTTTATTACAGCTTACGCACCGCAGCCTTGCCTTTTTTGTTTATTTTTAACACAGATTTACTGTTAATTAATGTTGATTGGTGGCATGGAATACTCATTTTTATAGTGGCAACCGCTGCCATGTTAATTTTTGCAGCAGGAACCCAAGGCTGGCTAGTAATACGCAGCCGCTGGTATGAAAGTGCTTTGCTGTTACTGGTCGCCTTCACCCTTTTTAGACCCGGTTATTGGCTAGATACGCTTATCGACCCTTATGAAGACTTGAATCGCCAAACCTTCGTTGAAAGCATGGGTAACCTTGAACAAGGCACCGAATTGCGCTTATGGATTAAAGGCGAAGATTATGTGGGTAACGAAAAAAGCTTTGTGGTGCTGATGCCGGTTACAACTAAAGGCAAGGGTGAAGAGCGTTTGGCAGCCATGGGCTTAGAAGTCATTTATGAGCAAGGTAAGCTAATCATTGATAACGTCTCTTTTGCCAGCACAGCAGCAGAGTTAGGCCTTGAGTTCGATCAAGAAATAACCAGCGCACGCGTGCCTGCTGAACGCATCCCAAAAGAAATTATGTGGCTTCCTGGGCTAGGGTTATTTATGCTGGTTTACTGGCTACAAAGGCGAAGAAAGCGTGAACAAGCAAGCCTTCAAATAACTTAAAACCAAAAGCCCGTTAAAATTAAAATCCCCATCAGCCATAAAAGTTGATGGGGCTTTTATACATACCTTATAACTATTTTAAATAAGGTGTGGTTTAAGCTGGCTAACTAGTTGGCGGAAAGCTTTAGGGTTAGTTACCAACAAGCGGCCTTCTCTGTCTAGTGAAGGTGCGCCGGTTAAGTCGCCAAATAAACCACCCGCTTCCTTTAAAACCAATAAAGCAGGGGCAAGCTCGGTTTCATCAGCGCCTAAGAAGATACCGGCATCTAGCTGACCGGCAGCAATGGCACAAATATCTAAGGCAGTACAACCACTGGCTACTAGGTTTTGCACACCTAAATTAGGCACTAGGTTGGCATAAACCGCTAAGAGTTGTTCGCGCATTTCGATTGCTGGCAAGGGGAAGGCAAGGGTTGCTTGTTCAGGCTTCCAACCCGAAGTAACACGAATGCGGCGGCCATTAAGCGTCGCGCCACGACCACGGCTAGCAATAAACTCTTGCTCGGTGGCTGGGTTAAAAATAATAACGTGTTCTAGCTTATCTTTTAGATAGATAGCTACAGAAATGCCATAAGCAGGGTAGGCGCGACCAAGGTTTTCATAACCTAGTAGTGGATTCACTACCCAAGTCATTTCGCCGCTACCTTTTAGTTGAATATTACGACCTTGAAAAGTAGCATCTGGGTGGGCTCTAACAAGCTGGCGTTCTAAAGCTTGTTCAACTCGCCAACCACAGTTACTCAGCAACTCTGCAATTGCATTGTCAACGCGCGCTATGTCTAAACGCTCGGCAACATACTCATAGTGCTCGCTGACACTACGCACAGCACGTAGAGCCAATTGAATTGTTGGGTGCATACTTCACCGATCATAATTGTTAAGGAACGAATTGGGGGAGTATGATAGTCGGTTTTCGCGTAATAACAAGCTACGCGATGCGTATTTCCAGAGAAAAATTATGCTTAAAGCCATTAAAATTGTACTTGTAGGCACTTCCCATCCCGGCAATATCGGCGGTGTTGCCCGCGCTATGAAAAACATGGGGCTAACAGACTTGTGCTTAGTTGCGCCTAGGGGAAAGTTCCCTCACCAAGATGCCGCCTTTCGTAGCGCCGGTGCCATTGATATTTTAGAACAAGCCAAAATTTATGATTGTTTAGAAGATGCCGTAGCCGATTGCACCTTGGTAGCAGGCAGCAGCGCCCGTTCACGCCACTTGCCTTGGCCGCTGTTAAACCCTCGTGAATTGGCTGGGCGTTTAGAAGAATTAGCCCATGCAGAACACCGCATCGCCTTGGTGTTTGGGCGCGAAGACCGTGGCCTAAGCAATGAAGAATTGCATCTTTGCCACCTTCACGTACACATTCCCTGCAATCCAGATTTTAGTTCTTTAAACCTTGCTGCTGCGGTACAGGTACTTACCTATGAATTACGCATGGCAGTGCTTGCCGCTGAAGCCAAGCAAGCAGAACAGCCTTTTGGCACCGAATGGGATGTGCCTTTTGCTAATGGCGAAACCTTAGAGCATTTCTTTGGACACCTAGAACAAACCCTAATTGATATTAATTTTCATAATCCTGATAAACCTAGGCAGCTAATGAGCCGTTTACGTCGTCTTTATATGCGTGCAAGGCCAGATACGATAGAAGTGAATATGCTGCGTGGTATTTTAACCTTAACGCAACGGGCAGCGAATAAAGATGCTGCAATTAAACCCCCAGAGAGTAACTAATGTTTAAACAAGTTCGTGAAGACATTGGCAGTGTCTTCAAACGTGACCCAGCCGCCCGTAATTGGTTTGAAGTGTTGACCACCTACCCAGGCCTACACGCTTTGTTAATGCATCGCTGTAACCACTGGTTGTGGAATAAAGGCGCTAAATGGCTGGCACGTTTTCTTTCAACTTTTGCCCGCTGGTTTACCGGCATAGAAATTCACCCTGGTGCAAAAATTGGCCGCCGCTTTTTTATTGATCACGGCATGGGCGTAGTGATTGGCGAAACCGCAGAAATTGGCAATGACGTCACGCTTTATCATGGCGTTACCCTAGGCGGCACTAGCTGGAACAAAGGCAAGCGCCACCCAACACTTGAAGATGGCGTAATTGTGGGTGCTGGCGCTAAAATTCTTGGCCCTTTTACGGTGGGTAAAGGCGCTAAAATTGGTTCTAATGCAGTGGTAAATAAAGCTGTGCCTGCCGGTGCTACTGTGGTGGGTATTCCGGGGCGCATTGTTCTACGCAGCCAGCCAGATGAGCCTGAAGAAGACATTCCAGTTGATCCAGCGTTACGCGCTGCTGCACAAAAACGCTACGGTTTTGATGCCTATGGCATGAGCCAAGAAATGCCCGACCCAGTGGCAAAATCCATTCGTGGTTTACTAGATCACATGCATTTAATGGATGAGCGGATGGCTAAAATGTGCCAAGCCTTAAAGCGTTTAGATGATGACTTTCATGCCGAGCAACTACCTAAAATTGAACCTAGTAGCTTTCCTGAGGATGGCGATGCTTGCGAGCAGTGTGGCCTAGAAGAAATTGGCCGCAAAAAAAGTGATTACTCACCTAAAAACCCTAGAGTTAAAGACACTCCACCCCAAGCTTAAACCCTAGGCTTAAATTCTTAGTCCGTTTTGGTAACCGGCTGTGCTGTGCCATAATGCGCCGCCGGTTTTCCTTTCTTTTTATTATTCCACCACTATTGAGTAAATTCCCTTGCTAACCACTGCAAATATCACCATGCAGTTTGGCGCTAAGCCACTGTTTGAAAATGTATCCGTTAAATTTGGTAACGGTAATCGCTACGGTCTTATTGGTGCCAACGGCTCTGGTAAAACTACTTTTATGAAAATCCTCGGGGGTGATTTAGAACCCAGCGCAGGTAACGTTTCTAAAGACCCGAATGAACGCTTGGGTAAGCTGCGCCAAGACCAGTTTGCCTACGAAGAATGCAGCGTAATTAACACGGTCATTATGGGCCATGAAGAACTGTGGAAGGTAAAAGAAGAGCGTGATGCTATCTATTCCAACCCAGAAATGACCGAAGCCGACGGTATTCGTG
>LFRM01304257.1_pt5 | contig 15870 bp, 10 predicted proteins | sample 618341 | NCBI WGS metagenome assembly LFRM01 (sample SAMN03654438, study PRJNA283298) | anaerobic digester metagenome | isolation source: pool of bioreactors CSTR01a, CSTR02a, and CSTR03a thermophilic anaerobic... | place: Denmark: Kgs. Lyngby | collected 2014-05-21 | reverse complement strand
GCGGAGCCCATCCCTTGTTTGCTTCCGCTATAGCAACTGCCTTTTGCCACAAGGGGTCTTTTTCGGCGCCCTTTGCCAAATTACATGAGGAGAAGACAGATAAACCGGTAACGCATATTATCAAAACGACAGTATACAACCGAAAACAATAGGAAAGAGACATTCAAGAGGCAGCCCCCAGTAAATGGTAATATATGCATATTATACATATATTACCATATGGGGGTCAATGCCTCTTCTTTCGTGCTAGCACTCAGTATATCCACAAGCCATGCATTTGAGACAACCTTCAACATGGATCAGATTCCACGTACCGCATGCCGGGCATAGGCTGAATAATTTAGCTGTCGGGCCGGCGTCTTCAAACCCGGACATATCGTCCGAACTGCCTTGGGCGTTTTCGTCGCCTCGCAGCTCGTCAAGGTATCCTGCGAGGAACTGGCCTATAGCATCAGGAACAGACCGGACTCTGCTGGGCCCGAACCCGATACTCCTGGAACCGCCTATCCCGGTCAATTGGGCAGCAATCTCATCGGGGTCAACACCGCATCTTAGGGAAATTGATACCAGCCTTGCAATTGCCTCTGTAAATGCGCTGACATCACTTCCTGCCTTACCGATCTGTGCAAAGAGCTCAATGGGATGACGGTCCACTGTATTCAGTGTAAGGAAGAGCTTGCCGAGGGGGGTTGCCCGTACATCAGTAAACCCAACCAGCCTCGACGGCCTGTCTATAGGACGAATCTTGCCCCATACCCCATTTATGCGTTGCTGCACTCCACTTAAGGCTAATTCCGATCGGACACCGTCTGTGTCAGCAGCAGCAGAAGCCTCCGTACCTACAGTCAATACTTGTTCGTCACGGCTGCCGTCCCGATACACAGTAACACCTTTGCATCCGAGAGTATAGGCAAGAAGGAAAACCTCCTCCACATCGTCAGGTGTTGCTTCTCTCGGGAAATTCACAGTCTTGGAAACTGCGTTGTCAGTATACTTCTGAAATGCTGCTTGCATCCGGATATGCCATTCCGGCTCTATTTCATGGGCTGTGACAAATATCCTCTTAACTTCCTCAGGCACGCCTTCAACATCAACAAGAGAGCCTTTCCTTGCTACCTCGTCCATGAGCTCGTCTGAATAGAACCCCATCTCCTTTGCAAGGGATTCAAACACCGGGTTGACTTCGCGAAGGGTAGTCCCGTCCAGAATATGCCTGGTGAATGCAAGGCTGAAAGCAGGCTCTATCCCGGAAGATGCACCTGCTATGATGCTTATTGTTCCGGTAGGCGCGATTGTTGTTGTAGTTGCATTTCTGACCCTGAGGCCTTCCTCTTCCCTCCTGCTTCCCTTCCAGTTAGGAAACACTCCTCTGCTCTTGGCCAGCTCCTTAGATGCCTCCCTGCTAACCGCTTGGATGAATTCCATTACATCACCGGCAAGATTGACGGCTTCCTCTGAGTCATATGCAATACCCAGCTGCATCAGGAGATCTGCCCATCCCATCAGGCCCAGGCCTATCTTACGATTCGCTTTATGCATGTCCTGGATTTCGGGCAACGGATACTTGCTGGCATCAATCATATTGTCGAGGAAGTGGACTGCCGTGTAGATGGACTCACGCAGGCTTTCCCAGTTAATCTTCGGTGTACCGTCAACTCTTGTAACAAACCTGCCGACATTGAGAGAGCCCAGATTACACGCCTCGTATGGCAGGAGCATCTGCTCGCCGCAGGGGTTTGTAGCTTCGTACAAACCTATATTGGGAGTGGGGTTGAACTCATTAAGACGATCAATAAAAATAATACCGGGCTCCCCTGTTTTCCATGCCGACTCTACTATGAGGTCAAAAACATCTCTTGCCCGAAGCTTTCCGGCAATCTCCCCGGTCCTGGGATTTGTCAGTTCGTATTCACCGTCGTCTTTCAGGGCAGTCATAAACGCCTCAGTGACTGCTACTGAAATATTGAAGTTAGTCAGCTGCCTCGTATCGTTCTTCACAGTAATAAACTCAAGAATATCCGGATGATCGACGCGAAGTATTCCCATATTGGCACCGCGCCTGACTCCGCCCTGCTTAATCGCTTCTGTAGCCGCATTAAACACCTTCATAAAAGAGACAGGGCCTGAAGCAACACCACCTGTAGTCCTGACAACATCATTCTTCGGACGCAGCCGGCTGAATGAAAAACCTGTGCCTCCCCCGGATTTATGTATCAATGCCGCGTTCTTTAAGGTTTCAAAGATGCTTACCATGGAGTCGTCAATCGGCAAAACAAAACATGCAGAAAGCTGCTGAAGCTCTCTCCCGGCATTGCTCAGGGCTGGTGAGTTCGGTAAGAATTTTCGTTCTACCATGAGGTTATAGAAACTTACTGCAGTCCGGACGAGTCTGGGCATACGCTGGGCTATTGACGCATGGAGATCCTCCCAGGTCCCCTCCACTTGACCTCTGGATGATAAATCTTCAAAAGCATGCTTCAATGTGGTCCAATCCCATGATGAAAGCTCCAGGGCAGGAAGAGAAGCTTCTTCTTCGGAGGAAGATGAATCGTGCGGCACTTCCGATCCCGGCTCATGTCCGTTATCATACGCAGGATCATATAGCACGTCTATAACGGCTATATTCTTTGCCACCCTCCACAGCATCTCTTTGGGAGTCTCAATAATCTCTCCTGACTCGTCCCTACTTAAGTAACGGTTTTCAAGGACCGTCACAGCACTGGGGGATAACTCTGGCTCAGGCAAGGATAATTCTGATTTCACACGGAATTCCTCCTATGAATAATCAAGTCTGCTACTTTGATAATTATTATGAAGATTTTAGTGTGGCTTGTTGGTAACAAAATGCTTGTTCTCAGATTTAGATTCCCCGCCGGGCATGGATCTCCTTCTCGAATTTGTGCGGCAAGATTCAAAATCCATCTACACCATTCGACAAGCTATTCTCATGTATGACAGCGGATCTTGCCGCGCCTTGTATAGCGAACCTTGCTGCGCCTCGCAGAGCGAACCTTGGTGTTTCTTGTACGCGAATCTTACTGTCTCTTGTATAGCGGGCCCTGCTATCTCTTGTACGCAGATCTTACTGCGCCTCGCCCAGTGAACCTTTCTGTCGCCTGTATAGCGAGCCTTGCTGTTTCCTGTATAGCGAACCTTTCTGTCTCTTGTACGGCGGACCTTGCTGTGTCTTGTACAGCGAACCGTACTGTCTCTTGCACAGCGGGTGTTGCCATGTCGTGTTGCGAGTATACTAAAACTGCGGTAGCTAGCGGATTTCGATGCGCTCCCAATTGCCCTTAGAGAAATATATCCGCCCGACAATGGCACGGACTACCCATTCAATGCATATCCCAACCCATACCGCAGCAAGAGAGAGACGAAGGACATATACGATGAACGCAATCACAGGTATGCGCACAACCCATGTTCCGATGGCAGTCATTTTCAGGGCGGATCTTGTATCACCTGCACCTCTCAGCGAACCGCGGAAAGTATCAGCAATACCGATGAAGACCTGTTCCAAGCCGGCTATTCTCAAGCAGGTTGCAGCCAGCAGCATAACCTCAGTCTCAGCAGTAAAGAACGACACGATAATATGGGGAACCGCAAAGAAAAGAACAGCGAAACCGCCCATTGTCATAACAGCATACCTGATAGCCCTGTACGTAACCAGTCTGGCTCGGTCAGCCTTTTTCGCACCAAGGTTCTGTCCTACAAGGACCCCGGATGCGGTGGCAAAACCTAAGCCGGGCATAAAGGAAAGGGATTCTGCAGCGATCGTCACTTGATGAGCTGCGAAAGCTACTGTACCGAGGGATGCAATCATGAATGATGAGAGTATCCTCGCTGTGCTCGTCAGTGTTTCTTCGAGAGCAGCGGGGATGCTCAGTGTCACCAGGGTCTTAACTGTATTCATGTCAATCGCAAAAAGCTTTCGGATCTTCATGGAAAGCATTGATCTTCCCTGGAATAAGGCAACTAATGTAAGAATTCCTCCTACCACGTTTGCAAACAGCGTGGCAATAGCTGCACCGGTCACACCCAGCCTGGGAAATCCAAGAACACCGAAGATAAGGACATAGTCACCGATTGCATTGATCGTGTTGGTGACAAAAGACACAAACATCGGAGTGCGGGTATCCCCTGCACCTCTTAGGATGCCTGCACCGACCTTCGTTAAAACGAGCATCACAGAGCCTGCTCCGACAATACGAAGGTATCCGATACCCATGGCGCTTACTTCGTCTTCAAATCCACCGAGGCGAAACACAAGAGGAGCAGAAAGGTGCGTACCAACGGTAAATATAATGCCTAAGAGAATCGAAATGAGCAATGCCTGCCCCGCAGCGTGAGCTGCTCTGCCGGTATCTCCTGCACCGACTGATCTGGCCACAACAGCCATAGCACCTACAGCAACCGCAGAAAACACCCAGACGAGGTTCCAGTAGACACTCCCTGACAGGCCTACCGCACTGAGGGCCTGAGCTCCCAAATGTCCCACCATAGCGGTGTCTACAACCCAAATGAAGGTATGGAGGATATTCTCAACAATTGCAGGCCACGCAAGCTTCAATACTTCCCTGTCTAACTCAGGATCGGAAAATTCCCTGGCATATACTGTGTTAATATCGGACATAGTTTCTTCATCTCCTAAGTTGGACGCATCCCCTACTTTAACAAAAACCTTCATCTGCCGCAAGATACAGAGTCCGGTCTTCGTGTCCCTGTCATACTGCTTTGCCATTGCGACACCGCAGGACGACGCCCCATTTATTATCGTCGATCTTTTCGGTGTTCGCTAGTAGGGTACCGCAGCCTCACCACAGTCCAGTGTCCGCCACTAGGGTACCACAGTCCACAGCCCGGTCTCCTCTAGTAGGGTACGTGAGCTCGTTGTCCTCTAGTAGAGCACCATAGTTCGGTGTCCTGTAGTAGAGTACCACAGCCCAGTGCCCTCTAGTAGAGTACCACAGCCCAGTGTCCTGTAGTAGGGTACCAGAGCCCAGTGTCCTGTAGTAGGCTATCACAGCCCGATAGCTACAAAAAGCGGCAGAAATCTAACTACATTTCCTCATCCAACCACACTTCCTTACATCGCCGGCCGGATTTGGGCCACCTCTTGAGATTTTTTCGGGCACATGCTCATAAGTGGTCTGTTTTCAACCACCTTTCCTCAAAGAGGTGCTTCAATTTCGACCACACTTTCCGATTTTTTCGAGCAAATGTTCATAAATGGGAGATTTTGAACCACCAAAACCGGCTCAGGTGGTAGAGATTCGACCACATTTTCAGGTTGTAGGCGGGTTTTGGGAGCTTTTTCGGGCTTAGGTGGTAGATTCTCTACCACATTTTCTAAGAACGTGGCAGTTTTTCGCCCACCTTTTCAGAAAATGTGGGCGAGTTTCGACCACCAAACCGTGATTTGTAAGATTATGGGAGGTGCGGTGGTCGATATTCTACCACCTTAACGCCTGATCATGGTAGAAAACCTTCCACCTTTAGGCCTCCTGGTGGGCGAAACTCTACCATTTTAGAGCTTACGCTCAAAACTGTGGTCGAAAAGCTGCCACCAAAAGGCGTTAAGGTGGTTGGTTTTCGACCACTCCAGCCCGTATGCCTAGGCATTGGTGTATCGACGCATGCCTCGACGCCAGTATATTGACAAATGCCCAGGCGCCAGTATATTAACGGATGCCTATGTGCCAGCGTATTGAGGTATACCTAGGCGTTAGTATATTAACGCGTGCCTAGGCGTTGGAGTGTTGACGAATGCATAGGCATTGGTGAATAGACGCATGTCTAATCGTCAGTGTATTGACGCAGGCATAGGCGTTAGTGTGTTCACGCATTGCTAGGCGATAGCGATCGACTCAGGCCTAGTATGCCTAGGCATTGACATGTTGATGCGTGCCTAGGCGATACTGTATTGACGCATGCGGAGCATACCTAAGCGCTAGTGTATTGGCGCATTCCTAGGCCATACTTCATTGACGCAGACCTAGCATGCGTAGACGCTAACGTATCGACACGTGCCTAGGCGCCGGTGTATCGACACATGCATAGTCACTGGTGTATTGACGCATGCATAGGCTTTGGTGTATTGACGCATGCCTAGGGAGTGTATGCCACTGCGTGGATAGGTTTATAATAGTCTTCCGATATCAGCTCCCGGACAACTGTGCCGCCTGTGTCAATAGTCCGCCAGACTGCAACCCGGATTCCAGGCTTTCCGGCGGAAATCTTCTCATTTTCGGAGTTGCCGCCTGCCATGAGTCTGGGCCTTTCTACATTCAAGACTTCCCGCGTCACCTCCACTTGCCTCTTGGCTAAAAGACCAGCCTTTACCTCGACGGTAAGTCTCGGTCCCTCTGTGCGTGCACTTATAGTCACCGGGACATCCAGTTGGTTCTTGAACCGCAAGTCAAGCCCGCTTTCTTCACTGATCGTAGCATCAAAGCCCGGTGGCACATAGTCTACAGGCTGTGAGTGCGGGTGACGCTCGACTATCTCCAGCCCCGCCCTGAGAACCGCGTTATATAGCGTAGTCGACACCTGGCAGATACCTCCTGCCACTCCTGGCACGCTCTTGCCTCCTGAGATCACCCTGGCTTCTTTGTACCCCTGCGCCTCAAGCCTCGGCCCTAATACCTTGTCCAAAGAAAACACTTCTCCGGGCTGGAGCACAAATCCGTCAATAGCCTGCGCAGCAAGGGCGATGTTGTGATTCCTATTCAATTCTGGCTCTTTAACAGTAGTAGAAAAACCCGCTAAGGTAGGCATCTCAACAACTATATCGTGGCTCCTGGAAGCACCGTATACGTCAGGCAAGTACATCCCCCACGCCATAGTCGGCATCACCTTGTATTCTCCAGGCCGTTCAGCCCTCATGGAATACACTATCTCGTTCTCGCCCTCATCAAGATAAGTGCTGAAGATCGCTACTTTCTCATCGCGGATTTCTTTCTGCGCAAACCAGAAATCCCAGCTGTAGCGGTCAACCGGCTTATCGATCACTTCAAATCCTGACGGAAGGGGATCCTCAATCATGATGTACGTGCGAGGCCTATCCGTTCTCACGGTGAGCCTGACTATAATCTCATCTCCCTGATTCACACGGCCTGTAATCGGCTCAAAGGTGTTGCTTCCTTGGACTTTGCGGTAGTAATTGCGACTCACCTTCAGGCCGTTATCAACTTCTGCCATGGATTCAGACGGAGTCACGTACTTGCAGCTAACAGAGTAATAGAGCCTTCCCGTACCCGTTTTCTTGACAACAAGTTCATTCTTGCCCGGAACCAATTGGCTCGGGTCTATCTCTATCACGCTCTCCTTATCCCATGCATTTTTCCCGGAAAACGCGATCCTTTCCACCTGTTTTCCATTGAGTGATACGTTTGCCGTTATATTTGACTTAATCTCCTCACGGAGCTTCATATACTCAGTTAGCGCCATTACGGCAATGGCAGTGTCTTTCGTAGATGTCCAGGCATTCCCCATGCGTGCTTCAGACAGCCACCTCACAACTTGCGGAGCCACAGGATGGTCAGGCTCTACAGCCAGTATTGCCAAAAGGGCATATGCAGTAGTCTCAATCCGATTGTCGGCCCAGTACCACTCCTCCTGTGACGCATCCCAGTAAGTCCTCGCGTTATCACCGCGAGCACGCTGCAAGAGGTCGCCAAGGACTATCCTTGCATCATCAAGCCTCTCCACGTTCTTCAAAGTCAGAGTAAGGAGAGCCAGAGAATAGTTGGAAAGCTCCTCGCGCCTCACGATCATCTCATCAAGACGGGGCAGGAACCTCTCTCCGACCTCAGACATAATGAACAAGTTGTATACCAGGTCATCAACGCTTTTCGGCTTGTTAAGGAATACGCCAAGTGCCCTCTTGCCTCGCATTAAAACGCCGTCATCTACGTGGTAACCTGCTTTCTTTGCGAGATTGAGGCCATACACTACGTACGCAGTTGTCCTTGCTTTAGGCTCGTCATATCCCCACCAGCCCCAGCCGCCTTCCCAGTGCTGATACTTGTATAACCGGGCAAGGCCTGCGTTTACCATATCCGGAAGGTCCTTCTCAATCTCAGGCATCTCAATGCCCAGTTCACGAAGGGTATTGGAAACGATAATGTTAGGCAGGAACGAGTTCATCGTCTGCTCGGTACAGCCGTACGGATAGGACGTTAGATATTCTAGAGCTCCTAAAGCAGTGGCAGCCACAGAAGGTGCAAGCCTGACTTCCACATTCAATGTGTTATCTATTACATCTTCCGGAACATCAAATACGATTTTCACTTCTCCGTCTTCTGCCGGGTCTTTCCCTACCTCGCCGCCATCAAATACCTGAACCTGGTTACCAAAGGGCAGCACGGAAACGTTAAGCTCCAGAGCATCACTGAGTCTTCCTGCACTTGCTGACGCAGTAAACTTAGCAACACCTACTGTGTCGCATTTGATCTTCCAGTTAAGTGTAGCCTGCGCGCCGGGAGCCAGGTCTACTCCTCGCTCTTTCCCATCAACCAAGGCGACCCCTTCTGCTTTGAGGCTGACCTTGGCGTTTATTTGCCTGTCAGTATAGTTGTGGACGATTGTAGATATATAAGTAGTATCGCCCAGCCTGAAGAACCTAGGCACAGCCATCCTGACAATAAGGTCCTTCGTGGTCTTCACGTCACGCGTAGCGGACCCCACTTGGGTAGCCAATGTATGGCCTCTGACAGTTGCCCTCCATGTAGTTAAGGAATCAGGCATGGTGAAACTGACTTTCGCTGTGCCTTTTCTGTCAGTCATAACTACAGGCGCCCAAAAGGCTGTATCCGGAAAATCCCTTCGGACATCTGAGTCACCTGCCTCCTTGTCTGCGCCTCCATAGTACCACCGCGGGAAAGAGTAGTTTGTCATAATCTGGTTCCATATCGACCCGTAGAATGCTTTCCGGATATCAGGTGCAAGCTCGCCCTGGATGGCATAAATCGATGCGTCCACAACTCCTATTGAGACTTCAGCCTGCACGGGACGGCCTGCATGGTCCAGCGTCTTAATGGTATAGGAAGCCCGCTCGCCAGGGCTATAAGTCTCTTTGTCCGGAGTAATGGATATATCAAGGAAGTTCTCTTTTACTGAAACATACATCACCTTTTCCTGCATATAAAGCTGTTTCCCACGGACAAAAGTGACTGTAAAGAACGAGTTAGGACTGAATTCCTGGGTTATGGGGATCTCAAACAGCCTCGTATGTCCTGTGAGCTCAACCACTTCCCAGGAGGCTAAGTCGCGCCCTTCAATGGTAATCAATGCCCAAACATGGTCAAACGTTGTATTCACAAGGACCTTTGCAACATCACCTATCTCATAGACATCCTTGTCAGTAATGATCTCGATTTCAGTCCCGCCGTAACTGGACCAGCTCCCTTCATAGCCGGCTACCCAGACGTACGCTTCCTCAACAATGCGGTTCCCTCTTTCGTCAACCCCAGAGACTTCCACCAGGTAAGACCCTTCTTCTTTCGGAGTAAACTCGAACTCCGCCTTCCCGTCCTTACCTGTGGATACCTTCCCTGATTGCTCCTTCCACCTGATGGATTTGTCCCCATCCCAGGTTTCCTTCATGCTTTGCCATTCAAGATCTACGGCATGAGGTTGGCCGTCTATGGTCTCTGCTTTTATAAGAATCTTTGAAGGCTCTCCGGGAGGTACTACGTATTTGGCAGGCTGGACAGTTATATCGAAAAGGCCTCGAGAGAGAATCACTGACGACCTTCCCGTAACCTCCCTTAAACTCTCATCAGTCACGGTTGCTTCTAAATACAATCTCTGAGACCTCTGGATCTTATCTGTCTTTATAGTAAACTGCATGGTTCCGTCATCTGACGTAACACCTTCGCCTGAATCTACAAGCTCGCCATAATACCCGTAACCCGCGTCGAAAACAGGATAATAGCCCAGGTCTTCTGTGGAGTAATAACTACGCCAGTACGGTTGGGCGTACACGGCGTACTTTACCTTTGCGCCGGCAACAGGTTTGCCGAAGTAGTAATTAGCTGAAATCCTGGCAGATATCTCATCCCCTGCCACATAAATGTCCTTGTCAGCAGTGACTGTGACCTCATACTCCGGCTTCCTGTATTCAGCCACTTTAAACCAGCCATTATGCGTGCTTCCACACACATTGACAAGGACCCGGTAATCACCTAAAGAAGGCTCATCTCCTAGGGTAAGTTCTCCTGTAACAGAGCCGTACTTGTTGGTCTTAGTGTCTGCCCTGTAAATAACCGCATCCGTTGAATCTCTAACCTCAATTGTGACTTCTTCATCAGCCAAAACTTCAAAAACTCCGCCTTTATCTTCACGAAGAATGCCTTTAATCGATACCTTCTGACCCGGCCTGTATATCGGCCGGTCAGTGTAGATATACACCTTATAACGGGCATCTTCCCAGTACCTCCAAGAACTTATCTGTGCAAAACTGACGCCATCGTCCTCTTCCCGGACACCGAGTATGAACATTTCTCCCCTGGGAGTGCCGGTAAGATCAAAAGCGAAGAGCCCGTCGCGATCTGTGGTTCCCTCTCCGATGATTTCCCTGTTTTCGTTGTATATGGTAATCCTGGCGCCTTCACACGGGGCCTCCTTGCTGAAGGTGTAGGCGTAGACCAAGAGTTTACCCTCACCTTGTTTAGTCACGAGCCCAAGGTCTGTTACAATAAACCAGTCGCTGGCTTCACGTCCTTCACTGTCTCTGGCCGTGACCATGTACACTCCTTTACCCTCGGACCCGATTCCCGGATCTACCCTGAATCCCGATCCTGCCGGGCCTTGACGAGGACGTTCCCAGAACTCCCGAACCAGTACTGCGTCTTCCGGCATAACCTGCTCAGTTAAGGATAATGACCCGTGCTGTCTAAAAAACGCTTCTGCATCGAATTTCCAGACAGAAAAGTCAACTCTGGTAGCACCCTCGCTCCTCACGCGGATCAGGGGCGTCTCAGCCGGTGTATTAACCCGTACGTCTGAGTCCACGTACAAGTGACCTTCAGCTGCTTTGCTGTCTACCGGAAACGAGCGTAGAGCAAAAGCCAGTCCGATAAAGAAAGCCACGATTACACCTGTTACAAATAAATTCCGATGACGCTGTGTTTTCATGGTTGCTTTACCCCCTTACGGGCAGAGTTTTCCCGAACTTTTCTGTTTCAAAGACATATAACTCGAACGGAGTCTGAGCTCCTATACCTGCTTCCCGCATAGCCCATTCCTTTTGATATTTGCTTGTCCTGGCCTCACCCGGCAGTATTACCCCGGAGCGCCCACTTGTCTTTATCAGAATCCCTTCCAAACGCGGGTTAACTATCACATCGGGACTCTCTCTTCTGACCCGTCCTACAACAGATACGCAAAACTCGAGGTTATCAAGGTCTTCCGCTGTTATCGGAGGATGGCGGATGTCCATGGTAGCAGCCATCCGGGCTGCCCTCTTAATCTCTTCATATAAGTTGGGCTCGCCGGGATAAATCCTTCCCATACATCCCCTGACTTTGTTGTCAATTATTATCGTAACGAACACGCCCGCTTGAATGCTCTTAAGGGGGCTTGACGAGGATTTGTCGGCATCATTCTCGCTTGGCCCCGGCTTTTCGCCCAGGACCACGCGGGTTACAGACCTTCCGGCAATATCCAGAATCTCCTGTTCCAAAGCAGGCGAGCGCAATGCTCTCAGCCTGTCCAAAGGGTCGCTTCCTTGAAAGATCGGAGATGCTTCGCCAAGCCGAGAGGGACTTTCCTCATCCGGCCTCTGCCCCTCTAGCGGTGATTTCAAAGATAAAGAATCCAACCCTCCACGGCCTTCTCCTTGAACACCGTGGGGGCTGTATGAAGCCTTAAGAATGAAGAGGCCTACAATAATCAGGAAAGCAGTGATGCAACTAATAGTTACCCGTCTATTGCCAGGCTTCCCCCGGCCTTGCGAAGTCACAGAATCCAAAGCTCCTTTTTCAAGCAAGACGGTCTTTTTCGGTTGAACGTAATTACCTGTGAGTTCAGTTCTATTCGTCTATGCTCGATTCCTTCCCAATTCCCTATGTAAACCTTATAAATTTTGGATCTTAATTCGTAAATAAGGTTTTTTGCCCTCTCCGACATAGTAACGTCCATTATACGTTGGAATAACATGTTGTGAGGAAGACTTATGAAGGGAGAATCATTATGATTACATATATAGTCCAACCCGGTGATACCCTTGCCTTAATCGCACAACGCTTCGGTTCTACAGTGCAGTCAATCGTCTCCACAAACAACATATCTGACCCGAACCTTATTTTTGTGGGACAGGTACTGCAGATACCGGTGGCAGGTGCACCGCCGACTGCGACTCCGCCTACTACGCCGGCACCACCTACTCCTGCCCCTACACCGCCGTCGATTACAGTCCCTGACGGCTTCAGGCTCTACATTGTACAGCCTGCAGATACCCTGGCTGAGCTCGCAAGACGCTTCGGGACGACTGTTCAGGTCCTGGTTTCGGTAAACCGCATCCCTGATATAAACCTGATAACTGTGGGACAGGTCTTGTTTGTTCCCATAAGGCCGATTACAGTTGTGCCTGTGCCGCCGCCCAGTCCGCCGACACCGCCGGCACCGCCTACTCCACCTACACCTCCGGGACCGCCTGTCACCGGAGTGAACCAGGTTTCCCTGGTCCAAGGCGGGCTTAGGCATACTTTCATGGTAAGTAGGACAACATTTTCACGGGGTGAGCCTGTCAGGCTGAGCCTCAGCAAGACGAATGTCACAGGATCCCCTGTGTCCATCACTTACAGAGGAAGCCAAAGATATGACTTTATCGTTACACGGGCAGGCAGAGAGATTTGGCGGTGGTCTGAAGGGCGCTTCTTCACATTTGCTATCGAAACAATCTCTGTAGCCCCGGGAGAGCGTCTCCTCCACATACAGATATGGAATCAGACTACAAACCGCGGAGTTCCGGTGTCTCCGGGAGTCTATACTGTCACAGCAGTTAACACAGGGACAGGAGTGAGGCTTAGCATTCAAATCGAGATTAGATGACGATCGAAGTCAGGCAGGCAAGTAATTGTCCTCGACTTGCCATATAATTACGGTATATAATCGTGGAAGACAGACACCCAATGCTCAGGCTGAGTTAACAAGAGGAGGCATGCGATTTGCGCGAACAAGTAGAAAAAGCCCTTGATAAGATAAGGGTTGCGCTAAAAGCGCACGGCGGCGACGTAGAACTTGTGGATGTTGAGGGCAATGTAGTGAAAGTAAGACTTACAGGCGCATGTGGAGGATGTCCCTTTTCCACAATGACACTGAAGAACGGTATTGAGCGGACACTGAAGGCGGAGATCCCTGAGATAGAGAGAGTGGAAGCTGTATAGGCCGAAAATACAATTTTGCCTTGTATTTACGAAGGGAAGCCGCCCAGGATCTGGGCGGCTGACGATTGTACTTCCGTGATTAACTGGAATCGCGCAGTCAGCTATAATCGTTAGTATAGCTATCCTAATGGACCGCAATAGGAAAGCCTTGTCCCCGTATGCACAACATCTCCATAGCTTAACCTGGCACCAAGCAGCACGTTCCTTATGCCGGCAGTATCTTCACCCCGTGCTATCAGGCTCCGTAAGACACCTGCCGCTTGTGTGGAAGGGCCTGAGATCACAGCTCCTACCAANNGCCTCGTCCCCTTCTTCAGGCCGGATTTTCCCTAAGGTTATCAAAGACTTATCACCGAACGAGACTGAATTCAGGCCTACGTCCCCCGGATATGACACTCTGCGCCCGGCCATATTGTATCCTGCAACTCTTCCCTGCCAGACAGCGCTGGACCAAAGCGCGTTTACCCAATGCTTCCCGCGGGCTCTGTCATGGCCTTCAGCAATGTCGCCTGCCGCGTAGACATTCGGGACATTCGTCTCCATCCTGTCGTTTACAAGAATACCGAACCCTGCCTCGATCTCGGTCCCTTTTATGCTAGACAGATTGGGGCTTACACCTTTCCCGATGACAACCATGTCACAGTCTATAACCTCGCCTGTTGAAAGGCGGACCCTTTCAACTTCTCCGTCTCCTTCAATCGCTGCGGCATCGCATCTTAGCCTGATATCCAAACCGGGCACTTGGAACATATTGAACACTACTTCTTGATCCTCGGGGGCTGTGATCTGAGACAGCAACCTTCCGGAAGTTACGACAAGCACGACATCTATGCCGCGGGCAAGCAAGCCTTCAACTGTCTTAATACTGACAAGGCCTCCGCCTAGCACCACTGCCCGCTTGGATGTGGGAGTCTTCTCCTTGATCTTCTTCGCATCCTCCAGAGTCCTTAAAGAATACACACCTGACAGCGTAGCCCCGGGAATATCAGGAACCTGGGGACTGCTGCCCATTGCAAGCAGCAGCGAATTATAAGCCAGGCGGCGTCCGTCTTCAAGTTCAACGACTTTTCCGATGGGATCAACACGAGAAGCCCCTACACCCAGCAATGGCCTGACCCCGTTCTTTTCGTAAAAATCCTCATCTACCAGAAAGACGTCGTCAAGATCGGTTTTTCCGCCTATCCAGTAGGTTAGGAGAATCTTGGAATAATACCTCTCAACCTCGGGAGATACGATTGCTACCTCGCCGTCAGGGTCTACCTCGCGTATGGCAAGGAGGGCGCTGATTCCCGCAGGACCGTTCCCTAGGATCACGTAATTGCTAAAGCCAGAGTCTGCTTTACCTTCTTCGAACGCCTTATCAACCAAAGGCAATTCCCCTCCCTCGAAGCCTGTGGCTTGAGCAAAGTAAAACTAGCCGCCGGCGACAGCCGAGAGGAAACTGACGGTGTCGCCGTCATTCAGTTTGGTCTTGACTCCGGAGATAAACTCAATATTCCTTCCGTTTACAAGGATATTGATATCCCGCCTGAGTTCTCCGGATCCGGTAAGCAATTCATTCTTAAGAGGCAGGCCGAAGCGGGATACCAGGACTTCGACTAAAGTTTCTATATCAGGAGCCAAGTCAGCAGGTATCTCCACTTCGTCAACGCCTGTCGCTGTCTTCATGAAGAAGAAGAACCTAACGCGCACGTTATGCCTCCTCTTACACCCATCTTGACTCTTATTCTTCGAGACCCAGCCTTTCCAGGGTTTCAGGGGTCGGGTCTCCTTTATCTGTCCAGCCTCTGAGCGCGTAGTACTCAGCTAACATCTCAGCGAGTTCCACTACCTGGCCTTCGGCCGGCCCTTCCGGCATCTTTTCTTCAGTAAGCCTGGGCACAAGTCTGTCCTCGTTCCCTGTCAATCCTTCCCTCATGTTGTAGAGGCGTTCCAGGTTCCATATGCGTTCACCTGCAAGGAGCGCTTTCTCCTCAGGGAACGGTATGCCTGTTGCAGGCTCAAGCATGCTTGCCACATCAGGCGCACCCAGGGCAAATGTGGTGAACAAACACACGCCTGAAGAGTCCACCANNNCACCCAGCATCTCAGGGGAGATGGTGTAGCCTCGCACGTGACACCCGCCTCTGTTGGATGTCGCGTAGTTGAGTCCGATACCCTTAGATCCACGAGGATCGTAAGCCGGATACTCCTGCTTCTTCGTGCTCATCGAAAGCTCAGGATGGCCGAACTCCTCCGCAAGGCGGTATGACCCTTTGGCCAGCAGCTCGCCGATTCCCTCTTTATAAGCAGTCTTCTTAATCGCCTCAATCAAGATATCAGGGTCACCGAACCTCAGCGGTATATCGGTGGCATCCTTCGGCATGTAACCTTTCTCGTAGAGTTCCATGGCGCAAGCTATGGTTGATCCCATGGTGATGGGGTCAAGTCCAAGCTCATTGCACAAGTAGTTGCCTTTCGTGATGGCTTCCAGGTT
>LFRM01104212.1_pt1 | contig 15875 bp, 15 predicted proteins | sample 618341 | NCBI WGS metagenome assembly LFRM01 (sample SAMN03654438, study PRJNA283298) | anaerobic digester metagenome | isolation source: pool of bioreactors CSTR01a, CSTR02a, and CSTR03a thermophilic anaerobic... | place: Denmark: Kgs. Lyngby | collected 2014-05-21 | reverse complement strand
CGGGTGAAACACGTGCACCCGTCACTGTGATAAAATTATTTGCAACGCGCGGATCCTTTGCTCCGCGTAAAATTTCCGCCATAGCTTTTGTAACAGCGTCGTTTATTCTATCCTGTCTGTATTTACCCAATTTAATGCCACCAACTTATTATAAATTTATGGACTGTTTTATTTTTTAACTGCTTTAATATAAAACAACACTAAAAAATGCTCGCGGCTTTATTCCCCGCGCTTGTATCAACTTATTTGTTATTATTTATAAATTTATTATACCCCATAATTGTAACACTTTCAACGTAAACATCGTCTAAACATAAGTGTATGTATAATTCACAACTGTTTTGTGATTTATATATAAATAGTAACAATTTCATTATAATAACAATTTATAATAATAAGAGCTAACGGCCGCTGTGTATCGCTATATATGATGCAACTGCATTGTGACGTAACATAGTAGTGACAACAGCGCGCCTTCGTGTTATAATGTTATGTCCGTATGGCAATACGTTATAGTTCAATAATATGACATAATATACATGCTATAATACGCATAATATTTATAATTGACACTTTATAAACATCAAAACAGCACACATAAACGCGATAAACGAGAGGATAATAAAGTGCGTAAAAATCGTTTTTCCGCTATCTCATCGGCAATCACTTCAACAGTATTATTAATATTAATTTTGCTGACTGTTGGTGGTGCTCTTTATAGCTGCTCATCTGGGGCAACCACCAGTGACTATACAATAATTACACCATCCGTAAACCCGGGCGATACACTGACCGGTGACGATTTTATAATGGTTGCCGCTTCTGTAAAAGGTAAATACACAGCAACAATTGATGATCCGATTGACACATCAACCCCCGGCACTTACCCCGTCCTTGTGACAGTTAAAGGTAATGGCATTGAGAAAACATATGAGTGTAAGTATACTGTCCGCTCATACGTCCGCGAAGTTGTACGGCTTGAGGCCGGTTTTACAAATATTGATGTCAACCAATTTCTTGACGAGCGTGTTATAAGCGCTGTCGGCAATGTCACCGCTTTCATAGAGGATATCGATACAATCTACACCCTTGGTTTAGGCTCATACCGCGTCGGCGTAAACGTAAACGGAACGACTTATTACACAACTCTTATCATCCGTGATACGACGCCGCCTGTTGCGGAACCCGTCACAGTCTATATCGCAAATAAATCTAACAAACCAAAGCCGGAAGACTTCGTAAAAAACGTTGTCGATGCAACAAAAGTCACATATGCGTTCAAAGAAAATTATGACTTTGACACAACAAGCGAAATCCCTGTAACTATTATCCTCACTGATGAGGGCGGCAATGTCACCGAGATTGAATCGCTTGCCACCTGCAATGTCGACAACGAACCTCCCGTAATCAGCGGCGTCAAAGATATTGAGGTTGTTGTAGGGGGCACTATTTCTTATAAAGCCGGAATCACGGTAACCGACAATTCCGGTGAAAAAATATCTCTTAAAGTTGACAACAGCCGTGTCAACCTGTCAAAAGTCGGCGAATATGAAATCACATACAGCGCCACTGACTCAGCGGGCAACACAACAATTGTGCGAGCCATAGTTCGCGTTATTGATAAGCCTAAAGCGACTGAGGAAGAAATGTACGCCCTTGCTGAAGAAATTTTCTATTCTTTTTATGATGCATCAATGACGCAGTGGGAGCTTGCGCGGGCCATTTTTGACTGGACTCACGATAATATAACTTATTCCGATACTGTTGACACTGATGACTGGGTTCAGGCGGCTTATGACGGCTTTATGCTTCGCAATGGCGACTGCTTCACATACGCATCTATATCACAGGCGCTTTTGAACATCGCCGGAATAAAAAATATGATGATAGAGCGGCTTCGCTACGAAGGCGAAACTATGCACTACTGGAACCTTGTCGACATAGGCGACGGTTATTACCATTTTGATGCCTGCTGGCACTCAAGAAAAACTCCATTTAACAGCTTTATGCGGACAGATGCGGAACTTGAAGCATTCTGCCAGAAATACGATATCGAATATTACTACCGCTTTGACCACTCAAAGTATCCGGCACGCTCGGATGTTTCATACTACGACTGATATAGTTGTTCTTTCGTAAACCGTGAGAATTTGTGGATATATTCCCATTCTTGAAACGGAGTAAAAAATGCAAAATAACATTCTTGAATATCTTGATGTAACATGCCGTCGCGTTCCGGACAAGCTTGCCTTTTCCGACGGCGTCGACGGTCTGACATTCGGCGAGCTATATTCTCAGGCGCGCGCCGTCGGCTCATACCTCGCCGCTCACGGCATATACGGTGAGCCTGTTGCTGTTTTAATGAATAAGCACCCACGTGCCGTAGCAGCATTTTTTGGCGCTGTTTTCGGCGGATGCTATTACGTCCCGCTTGACACGGAAATGCCGCCCGTTCGCCTATCTGTCATACTGCAAACTGTGCGTCCGCGTGTTATAATATGTGATGAAAAGACTGAGGACGCCGCACGGGCTGTGTGTGACGCTGACACAAACGTCGTTTTATACAGCGAAGCGTCATCAACTCCTATCGATGATTCAGCGCTTGATGATATCAGGCGCCGTGCAATCGACGTAGACCCGATTTATATAGTTTTCACATCCGGTTCGACCGGCATCCCGAAAGGTGTTGTCGCCTGTCACCGTTCCGTCATTGACTATATTGAAAATCTTTCAGAAGTACTCCGGTTTTCCGAAGACACCATATTCGGTAACCAATCGCCGCTTTACTTTGACGCGTGTCTGAAAGAACTTTATCCGACAGTCAAGTTTGGTGCAACGACATACCTCATACCGAAATCACTCTTTATGTTCCCGCTCCGGCTCATCAGATTCATAAATGAGCATAAAATAAATACAATCTGCTGGGTTGTTTCTGCCCTGACAATGATCTCGTCAACCGGGGCTTTGGAAAGCGAAGTGCCGTCTTCCCTTCATACAATAGCATTCGGGAGCGAGGTTTTCCCGCCGGCGCAGCTTCGGAAATGGCGCGCTGCCTTGCCTAATGCCGATTTCGTCAACCTTTACGGTCCGACGGAAGCAACCGGCATGAGTTGCTGGTATCGCGTCACGCGTGATTTTAAAGATGACGAAGCTATACCAATCGGACGCCCGTTTAAAAACACAGGTATTCTTCTCATAACGGAGGATGGACGTCTTGCAGGGCCGGGCGAAGAGGGCGAAATATGTATCAGGGGAACGCCGCTTACGCTTGGTTATTACAATAATCCAGAGCAGACGGACAAATCTTTCGTTCAAAACCCATTCCAGCCGCACTTCCGCGAGCTGATATACAAAACAGGCGACATAGGCAAATATAATGAGGACGGAGACCTCGTTTTCCTGTCGCGCCGTGACCACCAGATCAAGCATATGGGCCACAGAATTGAGCTTGGCGAGCTTGAAATGGCGATATCACCAATGAGTGGCGTCATAAGCGCATGTGCCATATATGATAAAGAGAACAGCCGCATAGTATTGTTCTATACAGGCACAGCGGAGCGATCTGATGTCACAACTTTTCTTAAAGAACGGTTGCCGCGCTACATGTTGCCGAATACTATAATAAAGCTTGATGAGATGCCGCTTACTCCAAACGGAAAACGCGACCGCATGGCTCTTCTTCAACTTTATGAGAGCGGCAAGTATAATTGTTCACAATAATACATTATTATATAAATTACATCAACATAGCAGGGGAATCCAAATGGACACCATAATCGACATTCTAACAGAGCTTCATCCCGACGTCGATTTTGATACATGCGACACACTAATCGACGACGGAATCCTCGACTCATTCGACATTGTGTCGATAATATCACGGATTAACGAGGAATTTGACGTCCAGATAACAGCCGACCGCATCACACCCGAAAACTTTAATTCGGCTGAAGCAATCTGGGCGCTCGTCAGTGAGCTTCTTGACGAATAAGCGATTTTAAAAGGCGGTACATTAGAAGAGGTGCCCGCCCGCTCGTATATTTATATAACGGGCGGGCGGAAACATACCGTCCTTAAGGGTCACAGCTCCCCGAAACGGAGATGGACATGCTCTACACCTCGTATGGTTTTATAGCCTTTCTTGTCATATTGTTCGCAGCATATTATGTAGTGCCGAAGCGGGTGCAAAAGCCCGTTCTGCTTTTGTTTTCTCTTTTTTTCTACGCTTCATACGGCGTGCTTCAAATCATATACATAGCATTTACCGCGCTGACAACTTACGTATCGGCACGTTTAATTTCAGCGCGCGAAGAAGCAAATGCCGCATATATTGAAGCGCATAAAAAAGAGCTTTCGCGCGAAGAGAAAAAAGCCCGCCGCGAAGCTGTTAAGAAGAAAACGTACCTTATAATGTCCCTTTGCTTAATAGCAAACTTCGGCATCCTTGCATTTTTAAAATATGCGAACTTCACAATCCACAATATAAACAGTATTATATCGCTTTTCGGCGGCAGGGGTGAGATTTCATTTTTATCTCTCACACTGCCGATAGGCATATCTTTTTATACCTTCATGTCGATGGGGTATGTCATCGACGTTTACCGCGGCAAATACCCGGCGGATAAAAATTTCTTTCATGTTGCCCTTTTTGTCGCATACTTTCCGCAGCTTTTGCTTGGCCCTTTCAGCCGGTACGACGACGTAAAGGACACGCTTTTTGCCCCAACAAAATTCAACGGACGAGCTTTTGCCTTTGGCATTGAGCGCATAATATGGGGCTTTTTTAAAAAGCTCGTTGTAGCTGACCGTGTTCTCATTGCGCTGAAAGTCCTCATAGCATCACCCGACAAGTACCCCGGCGCATATGTTTTTGCCGCCATGATTCTCTATGCAGCACGCATTTATGCTGATTTCACCGGTGGCATTGACATTACACTTGGCATATCAGAAGCACTTGGCATCCGTCTGAAGGAGAATTTTATACGCCCGTACTTTTCTACATCAATCGCTGAATACTGGCGCCGCTGGCATATTACCCTCGGCGACTGGTTCCGTGAATATATTTTCTACCCGATGAGCATATGGGGACCGCTCACTCGCCTTACAAAAAAGCTCCGCCCCGTTTTCGGCGCGGGTTTTGCACGGCGTTTTCCCGTATATGTCTCAACGATAACGGTCTGGTTTGTCACAGGTATTTGGCACGGTGCAAGCTGGAACTTCGTTGCATGGGGCATGACGAACTGTATTGTCATTCTAATCTCCTCGGAACTCACGCCGCTCTACGATAAATTCCACAAAAAAACTCATTTAATAGATAAACGCCCGTATCATGCTTTCATGATACTGCGCACATTTTTCCTCATGGGCATGATTCGTATGTTCGACTGCTATGCAGGCGTTGGCACAACGATAAGAGCGCTTGCATCAATGTTCACCGAGGGTAACTGGGGCGTTCTTGTCGACGGATCAATGTTGAAGCTTGGTCTTTCTGCAGCCGACTACATCATAGCTGCTGCCGCCGTCCTTATCATGTTCGCTGTAAGCATCGCCGGGATTAAAAAGAGTATCCGCGAACGCCTTGCCACCCGTCCCGTCGCTGCTTTCGCCGTCTTCGCATCGCTTGCCATTGCCACTGCCGTCTTTGGCGTTTATGGCATAGGCTACGATTCGTCGCAGTTTATATATACGCAGTTTTAACCATGATGAAAAACAAAAGTTTAATTATCAAACGCACATTAGCCATAGTTTTAGCCGTGGCGGTATTAATCTTTGTCGTAGACTTTTTAAACCGCTTGCTTACGCCGAAATATATGTCGGGTCCGCTTGACGGCGCTTTTATCGCCGAGTATTACAAAGAAACGACTGACCACGACGTTATTTTCCTCGGCGATTGTGAGGTGTTTTCAAACATTTCGCCCGTGTACCTGTGGGAAAACTATGGCGTGACAAGCTTTGTACGTGGCAGCGCTCAGCAGCTTATATGGCAGTCTTATTATCTTCTCCGCGACACTCTTCGCTATGAAACGCCCGACATAGTTGTTTTCAATGTCCTCTCTCTCATATACAATGAGCCGCAAAATGAAGCATACAACCGAATAACGCTTGACGGCATGAGGTTTTCCGCCGATAAAATTGGCGCTGTCCTCTCATCAATGACAGAAGGCGAGTCTGCCATTGAATACTTCCTTCCCTTTCTTCGCTTCCACTCCCGCTGGTCAAGCCTTGAGCCTGATGATTTCAAATACCTATATAAAAAGGATAAAGTCACGCACAACGGCTATTATATGCGTGTCGATATAAAGCCTGTCGAATCTCTGCCGACTGTCCGCAAGCTCTCCGACTACACATTCGGGTCAAGGGCTATGGAGTATCTTGACAAAATATTAGAGCTTTGCCGTAAAAACGGAATAGAGCTTGTTCTCATGAAGGCACCGTCACTTGTACCTCACTGGTATGATGAATGGAACGCACAAGTCGTCGATTACGCTGACAAAAACGGGCTTCTTTACATCAATGTTTTAGCTGCAGCCGAAGAAATCGGCATTGATTATAAGCTCGATACATTTGATGCCGGAATGCATATGAACCTTACAGGCGCTGAAAAAGTCACCGAATACATTGGCAGTATTTTAACCGAGAAATATCCGCTCACCGACCACAGAGGAGATGCAAGATACGAGGGCGTCTGGGCTGATAAGGTCAAGTTCTATTATGACATGATAGAAGCTCAGAAGGCTGAGCTTGCTGAATACGGACATCTCATTCACTTCGGCGCCGCCCCAAAGGATAATAGTAAATAATCAATATAAGTAAGCTGTATTCGTATATTTTTTTAACGTAATACTTAATAAGGAGCTTTAAATAATGAAATTATCAAGAAAAACGCTTTTTTATAAGATAGCTTCGCTTTTACTTGTGTTAGCACTTGCTGTCTTGCTTCCCGCAATGCTTATATCCTGCGGTGGCGATGATAATGCTGATACAACAACTACACCTAATACATCATCCGACACCAAAGAGAATGGTAGTGGTGCTGGCAACGATACCAACGATTCCGTAAAAAATAACGACGAAGAATTCGTCTTCGTTTATAACGGTGTAACAATTGCCATGCACGCGCCTGCTGACCCAATTATAGACGCCCTTGGCGAGCCGTCTTCAACATATGATGAACCGTCGTGCGCTTTCCAGGGCAACGACTATTACTACAATTACGGCAGCTTTGAAGTTTCCGCATATGAGGATGGCGATGAGCGCCGCATTTACTCTGTCTACTTAATCGACGACCTCGTTGAAACGCCTGAAGGGCTTTCTATCGGTGCATCAGAATCTGATGTCACGTCAATCTATGGCGATGAAGGTAAGCTCGACAACGGCTCATACAGATTCATCCGCGGCAATTCCATTTTAAATGTTATAATTGAGAATGGTACTGTCTCAGCAATCGAATACGTTGCAAAAGTTAAATAATTTAATTATAAAGTGTGCGGGAGAACGGATTAACACCGTCCTCCCGCTTATCTTTGCTTTTTTCGCTTTAATTTGCGAAAATTATCGGATAAAAACTAAAGAGGACAGGTAATTTAAACAACCTGTCCTCTATTTTTATATCTCAATAATCAATGCTAATACTGCTTCGGTTTAATTAGTGAGCTATGCAGCGTTCTGTGTCCTTATCGAAGATATGTATTCTTGATGCGTCAAGAGCAATCTTGATAGAGTCGCCGGCTCTTGCCGTTGAACGCGGAGAAACACGAGCTGTAAGCTTCTGTTCCTCTGATACGAGGTAGAGGTAAGTCTCAGCACCCATAAGCTCTGTGACTTCAACGTCAGCATTGATAACGCTGTCAGACCACTGCTGGATGTACATGGGCTCGTCGTGGATAGCTTCAGGACGAATACCGGCGATAATTTCCTTGCCGTAGTAATCTTTGAGTGCGGGATTGTTCGCTTTTTCAGGCGGAAGCTTAATGGAATTCGAACCGAATATAAGATATCCGTCCTCACCCTTGCGAACGAGTGTGCAGTCGATAAAGTTCATCTGCGGTGTGCCTATGAACTCAGCAACGAACTTGTTGCACGGGTTATCATAGAGCGACTGAGGCGTATCAACTTGCTGGATAAGACCGTCCTTCATAACGACGATACGCGTAGCCATCGTCATAGCTTCGATCTGGTCGTGCGTAACGTATACAAACGTTGTTCCAACTCTCTGATGTATCTTTGTAAGCTCTGTTCTCATCTGCGCACGGAGCTTAGCGTCAAGGTTTGAGAGCGGCTCGTCAAGTAAGAAGACCTTCGGGTTACGAACGATAGCACGTCCGAGAGCAACACGCTGCTTCTGACCACCGGAGAGAGCCTTCGGCTTTCTGTCGAGGAGGTGCGTGATATCAAGTATACGAGCAGCTTCTTCGACTCTGCGCTTGATTTCTTCCTTCGGTGTCTTGCGAAGTTTAAGTCCGAATGCCATATTGTCGAAAACTGACATGTGCGGGTAAAGAGCGTAGTTCTGGAACACCATCGCAATGTCTCTGTCCTTCGGGGCGACATCGTTTACAAGGCGGTCGCCGATGAAAAGTTCGCCTTCGGTAATCTCCTCAAGACCAGCTATCATACGAAGGGTGGTCGTCTTACCGCAACCGGACGGTCCGACGAGAACGAGGAATTCTTTGTCCTTAATTTCCAGCGTAAAGTCGGATACTGCCAAAGTTCCGCCGGGGTATTTTTTATAGACATGCTTCATGGATAAACTTGCCATGTGGTTATATATCCTCCTCAAATTTATGAAATCGTATCCGCGGTGGCTTTTCCATCCGTTTTAATGGCGGAACGACATTCGTTAGGATTTCATTGTTTTTTGTCAATGTTAATTGTATCAGATAATTTTTGTATTTGAAAGAGAGGTTTTTCCCAAAATTTTAGAATTGCCTTTGTATATTTTGCATAATGAACAAAAAATCATTTAAAAATTGTTTATTAACACGATATGAACAATTTAATATATTAAAAATTATGTTTTTATTCCCTTGCATGTAAGAGAAATTCTGCCGCGTTTTTCATCAATACTTTTCACCATAACAGTAATTATATCTCCAACAGCAAGCACCTCGGAGGGATGACGGATGAATTTATCCGATATTTCGGATATATGCAAAAGTCCATCCTGATGAACGCCTATGTCAACGAAAGCACCGAAGTCTGTGACGTTTCTTACGGTTCCCATAAGCGACATGCCGGGTTCAAGATCCGTTATCTCAAGCACATCCTCACGCAGAATCGGCGGCGGAACAGCATCACGCACATCTCGCCCGGGCTTTTCAAGCTCCGTTACTATGTCATTAAGCGTCGGTGCACCTACTCCAAGCTCTTCACATACTTTCGCCACTCCTTCCGCTTCAATTTTTTGACGAAGGCCGGCAGCACCTCCGCTTCTTACGTCATCCTCCGTATAGCCGTACCTCTTGAGAAGAAGCCGCGCAACACCGTATGATTCGGGGTGTACGCCCGTTGCATCAAGAGCTTCGGTGCCGTCCGGTACGCGCAAAAAGCCCGCACACTGAACAAAAGTCTTCTCGCCGACGTGAGGTACGGAAAGCAAAGCAGCCCTTGACGGAAATGCTCCATGCTCCTCACGGTATTTGACGATATTTTTCGCCGCTGTCCCGTTTAAACCTGCAACATATGAAAGCAGCTGCTTTGATGCTGTGTTAACATCAACGCCAACGGCATTGACGCACGCTTCGACAACACCGCTAAGAGCAGCATCAAGTCGCGCCGGCTTCATGTCATGCTGATACTGACCGACACCAATCGAACGAGGTTCTATTTTAACAAGCTCCGCAAGCGGATCCTGCAGCCTTCTTGCAATCGAAACGGCTGAACGCTGTGTAACGTCAAAATCCGGAAACTCTTCGGCACCGGCTTTTGATGCCGAATAAACAGACGCGCCCGCTTCCGATACAATAACATATTTACAACCGAACTCGGGAATCTCGCGCAAAACTCCGGCGATAAAGCGTTCGCTTTCACGCGATGCCGTGCCGNNGTCGGATAAATGACAGCAGCATCAAGTACGCGCCCCACTTCATCGACGACAGCAAGCTTGCATCCCGTGCGGTAACCGGGGTCGTACCCCATTACAACCTTACCCTTAATCGGCGGTTGCATAAGTAAATGGCGAAGATTCTCTGCGAACACCTTGATAGCGCCTTCTTCGGCAGCTTCCGTGAGCTCCGCTCGTATCTCGCGCTCAATGGAAGGGGCTATAAGACGCGTATAGCTATCCTCAATGGCAGCAGTGATGTACTTGCGTGCAGGGCTGTCGTTTTGCGATATAATCTGTGAGTACAAAAACGAAAGTGCCGCTTCTTTGTCAAGTGACAGCGATACTTTTAATGCTTCCTCACGCTCACCGCGGTTGATAGCAAGAACCCTGTGCGATGCTATGCGGGCCACGCTTTCGCTATAATCATAATACATCGCATAAACTTCGGCCGTGTCCTTATTTTTGATACCGATATCGCTTGCTGTTGCGCTTGCATTGGTGTTTGCGCCAGTGCTTTCTTCTTTTTTATCTTTATCTTTATCCTTATCTTTATCTTTACTCTTAGTCTCGTTTTTCTTTACGGTTATAATGCCACGCTCGCGTGTCATATCTCGAAGCACGCGGCGATACTCGGCATTATCCGATATATCCTCAGCTATAATATCACACGCTCCGGCAAGTGCCGCTTCCGCGTCAGCAACGCCCTTTTCATCGTCGATATATTGCGCCGCTATCTTCTCAATCGGCATATCATAAGACGTTCTCTGCTCCATAAGAAGTGCTGCAAGCGGCTCAAGCCCGCGTTCACGGGCAACAGATGCCCTTGTCTTACGCTTCGGTCGGAACGGGCGATATATATCCTCAATTTCAGCTAAAATTGTCGCACGCTCAAGCGCTGTTACTATTTCAGGCGTCAGCTTACCCTGTGCGTCAATGAGGTCTCTTACCTCACGGCGCCTTTCTTCAAGCGAACGAAGGTAAGAAACGCGCTCCCACAAGTTGCGAAGCTGTGTGTCGTCAAGACCTCCCGTAACCTCCTTGCGGTAACGGGCGACAAACGGGATTGTATTGCCCGCGTCAAGCAGCTCAAGCGCCGCTGCAAGCTGCGACTCCTTTATTTTTAACTCTTCTGCTACTGTTTTTACAATGTCCATTGATAGCGTCTGTCTCCATTAATATTTGTATAGCATTTTTACTTTTTTATCAAGAAATGTTTACTTGCCCACCATTCACATGCCCGCCTTACTCCTGCCGGCTGATGTGAATTTTTCTATTTCCTCAGGCGTGAGATAACGCCATTCGCCGGCCGGCAGTGACTCATCAAGCGCAATTCCGGCAAAGCTTACACGCGAAAGCGACGTTATCTTACTGCCGACTGCGGTAAACATGCGCTTTATCTGATGAAATTTACCCTCTGTTATTGTTATTTCCCCTTCACTGCCGAGAGAATTTATCGTAACAATAGCGGGTGCTGTTAAAAGGCTTCGTCCGAGCGAATCAACCTCACCTATATCAACGCCACGCTCAAGCATTGCCTTTGATTCCTTCGAAAGCGGTGGTGAGCATGTAAAACGGTAAGTTTTTGCCACATGGCTGTTAGGTGAGAGCGCACGGTGAGCTGAAGCGCCGTCATTTGTCATGATGATAAGGCCCGTAGTGTCGCGGTCAAGCCTTCCCACAGGGAAAGGCTTGCGCCGTAAAAGTTCCGGCGGCAGTAGCTCTGTGACGACGCGCTCACCTGGGCGCGCATCTTCCGTTGCGCTGATGTATCCGGCGGGTTTATTGAGCATTATATATATAAACTCGCTGTATGAAAGCACGTTGCCGTCAAGTGTCACACATTCGTCCCCTCTTATGTGCATGGCAGGGTCGCGAATTAATGTATTGTTAACAGCCACGCGCCCGGCTCTTATAGTGCGCTGTGATTCGCTGCGGGTCAGAGCAGCAGATACGGAAATATATTTATCAAGCCGCAATACGTCGCCCTCCGATGCATACATGTATAATCGTATGAGTACTTACAACATGAATATTGTTGCAAAAAATTAACCGCATCTATGTGCGATCTTACACTTTAAAAGTCTTTATTAGTATAACACAAAAAAGCCCCTGAGTAAATGCTAAGATTATATTAAGTTTCAATAAAATAACTGAAATTTCAAATTCAATGTGTATTTTTATAAAGTTTTGTGGTATAATTGTTCGCAATCATAACTTGGGCGCCAAACGCCTCAATTTAACATACTCTAATGGAAGAAGTGGCTTTGAAACATGAATCAATATCGAATCGCAACAATACAGGATCTCTCATGCTTTGGTAAATGCTCACTGACTGTCGCTGTGCCGCTTATGTCAGCAATGGGACTTGAGGTATGCCCAATACCGACAGCTATACTGTCAACACACACCGACGGATTTACAGGCTGGACATTCCGCGACCTTTCGGAGGACATACCTAAAATAGTCGAGCATTGGAAGAAAGAAGGGCTTACTTTTGACGCCGTAAGTACCGGCTATCTCGGCTCAATTTCGCAAATAGGAATGGTATCCGACTTTTTCGATACATTCCCGGGGATGCTTCGCGTCGTCGACCCCGTAATGGCCGACCACGGGAAACTTTACACAGGCTTTACACTTGAATATGCCGCCGAAATGACAAAGCTCTGCGCTAAAGCTGACGTCATCGTTCCGAACCTGACAGAGGCTGCTTTTATGCTCAATGAACCATACATAGCTACCGGCTATGATGAAGAATATATACACGCGCTTCTGCAGCGTCTCACAGCCCTCGGCTGCCGCACTGCTGTTGTCACAGGCGTCATTTACGACGGAGCGCATCAGGGTGCCGTTGCTTACGACTCAAAAACAGGTAAATATTTCGAGCATTTTAATGAAAATATCGACGTCACTTTCCACGGAACAGGCGATATCTTCACATCTGCCCTTGCCGGCGCGCTTACGCTCGAGCTTGGAATGCAGCGCGCGCTTGAGATAGCTGTTGACTATACCGTCGACTGCATACGCCGCACGATGGACGATAAGAAAAACCATTGGTATGGCGTAAAATTCGAGGAAAGCATTCCCTTTATGCTGAAGCTGCTCGACAAATGTAAGTGTGAATAATATCACAGAAAGTATATTTCGCTGAAAAAACCACCGGTTTTGCTGCATCTGTAACTTTTCTGCAGTAAAACCGGTGGTTTATTATTTTATGTTAAAGCTCTATTATACCCTTTAGGTTCACTAAATACTACTCTTACTCGAAAACGACAACAGCATCCGGGCGTTTGATACGCGGCAGCGCCGTTTCCATTACACGAAGGACGTGGTTCAAGTCCTTCAGCTCAAGATATGCAACAGAAAAATCAACACCGACAGCAAGATCCATCGTGTGCGGTTCCGATACGACGAGCACGGCACGGTCGCGCCCTAAAACTGGTGTTGTGTATAAGCGACCGCCGACAAGGTCAGCTACGCGCTCGGATTCAAGCCTGCCTGTGCCGGGCTGCAGGCGCTGCATTGCGGCATAAAGGTTCGGGCTGACGATGAGAGCAAGACGCCCGGTAAATCCGGCATCGGTAAGAGCAAGAACTGCCTGCGATACGTCAGTAAACGCATTCTCACCTACGCTCCAGTCGCCGCGCTTCATGCGTGCGGAACCTTTCACGGTTAAAAGGCCGTCAATGCCGAGCTTTTCGCTGCCAAAGAATATAAGCCTGTCTTCAGCGGTGGCAGCTTTTGTTGCGGCTTCGTGGGCTGCCGACAAATCGACGGGATAAACCCCGCCGGCAAGCTCAAGATCGCGCCATGAAAGCGTGAAATCTGCCTTAATTATCGGAAGCTCTTTATACTTACGCGCAGAAGATGTTGCTATTTCGCCATCCTCTTCATCTTCTTTTTTAACTCTTAAATCATCTATAAAAACTCCGGGCACTGTTGGCCCAAGCGGCCCGTAGAGATTTAGAAAACGCCTTCCGACAAGCACACGGCGAGCTGACGTTATAACAGCTTCGTCTATCTTGCCCCAAAGCTCATCTGAAAAGGGGGCACTACCCCGTGATAGATAATCCATTACTATATTTCAACCTCCCGATCTTTTTTCCTTTATTTATTCAAGCAAGCTGCCAACGCTTGAGCCCGATATATTTGGCTCGGTGATTCCCAGCTCCTCAAGCATTTCTTTTACCTCGCCCTCGCCGGACGCAAAGTGTTCGGCTTCATTCGGGTCAAGGTAGCGAAGCAACGACATAAGCTCACCAACGTGCGCTTTTTCTTCGTCGCGTATGTCGGCAAGCACTTTCTTTGCTACCGGGTCATCTGTTGCGAGCACGTGAGCATCGTAAAGGAATATAGCTTCAAGCTCACCTGCTATGTCAATGCGGAGTGCCTGAATAAGCTCTGCTTTTGACATTTTGCGGTCTACATTGCCTTGAAAAGGATTCGGAAAGTTTGGCATACAAATACCCCCTTTAAATTATTATTTTTTATAATATAAAAAAGAAATCGGCTAATTAATTACTTTTTCTTCACTTTTATTATACATTTTTTTCTAAAACACCGCAAGCAATATTTTACACTTCATGATATTATAAACATATTTTTATTAATTATCCCACTCAACAGAATCAAGCGCCCAGACAGTAAGCTCGTTCATCGACGGATGTATTACCATTGATTCAAGCGCAGGTCTTACTGTTCCCGCTTCGGGGCAGAGGGATAACAGCCTGCTGCAAGACTCCACATCTCCGCCGGAAGCTAAGCACGCCGATTTCAGTTCGTTACATGGAATACCTGAATTCATCATAAATACAAACGGCTGAACAAGGATTGCAGCATTAGGCCCGACGACATGAGCTCCAAGCACCCTCATGTTACGGTCAAGGATTATTTTAGCAAACCCGTCATCAGGAGCCCCGCTCTTATACCCCATCGCAATACCCGATGCAATCTCCGAATACTTGTTGCGCGCAATGCCAATCGACAATCCGCGCTCGCGTGCCTCGCGTTCCGTCAAGCCCACATGACCGACCTGCGGGTGTGTAAATATCGCCCACGGAACGGCGTCATATGAAGCACGCCTGTTGCCGCCATAAAAGAGATTTTCGCACAGGACAGACGCCTCATAATTTGCTACATGCCTGAATAAATATTTGCCGTTGACGTCCCCAATTGCGTATATGCCCGGCTGTGACGTCCTTAGATGCTCGTCCGTTATAATAAAACCGCGGGGATCGGTTTTAACCCCGGCATGATCAAGGTGTAAGATGTCTGTGTTCGGACGCACACCTGACGCTATAAATATTTCACTGGCTTCAAGCGACACAGTCTNNAACCGCGGGGATCGGTTTTTACTCCGGCAAGGTCAACACGGAGCAGGTCTGTGTTCGGACGCACACCTGACGCGATGAAAATTTCACTGGCTTCAAGCGTCACAGTCTCGCCGGTTCTCATTTTTTCAACTTTAAGCGTCTTTTTGCCCATATCGTTTAAGCCCGCCGACACTGCGCGAACGCCTGTGAGCACATCAATGCCCACCTTATCAAACTGACGCTCGACAAAGGAGCTTACCTCCTCGTCTTCTGTCGGTACGATATGGTCTTTCATCTCGACAATCGTAACTTTCGTGCCGAATGCAGAGAAAATATGTGCAAACTCAGCACCGATTGCGCCACCACCGACAATTATAAGGCTATCCCACGGCTCATCCGGGAAAGCAGGACCGAAAAACGATTCATTTGTTATATATCCCGCCGTCTCAAGCCCGCTGATAGGCGGAATAAACGAACGCGCTCCCACAGCAACCACGATAATGTCAGCCGTCAGCTCATCG
>LFRM01335622.1_pt1 | contig 15883 bp, 10 predicted proteins | sample 618341 | NCBI WGS metagenome assembly LFRM01 (sample SAMN03654438, study PRJNA283298) | anaerobic digester metagenome | isolation source: pool of bioreactors CSTR01a, CSTR02a, and CSTR03a thermophilic anaerobic... | place: Denmark: Kgs. Lyngby | collected 2014-05-21 | reverse complement strand
CTTGACGATTTTAGTAAAGCTGGAGGGCAATCAGGAAGCTCGCAGTACATGGAGGTATTGCTGCCTGCGCTTGTGGGTGACGTTCGCAACAAAACATTACTGGATGCAGCATGTGGACTGGCCAGAATGACCTCTCTTATTGATGTCAAAGAGAGCTATTTGCAAGAAATCAATCCATCAACTGCTAGTTTAGCTCAACGATTACTGCTTATTGAAGGTAAACAAACTGAACTTTCAGTAGGAAATAGTTTGCTTGCACTGGAACATGAGAAACAACAGTTTGACTTAATTGTCATGGAACCACCTTTGGGAGTGCGGATTGGCTCTCAGCAGCGTGAAGAGATTCAATTGCTGCCCTATATCTTGGATCCAGCGAAGCCTATTCCCACTTCAGGAAGTGATGCTCTTTGGATTCAGTTTGCTTTATATCATTTAAATGAGTCCGGAAAAGCTTACCTTCTGCTACCACAAGGCAGCCTGTTTCGAGGAGGTTACGATAGTAGTGTCCGTGAGTACCTGCTCAATCATGAACTCGTTGATAAGGTTATTTCTTTGCCATCAGGCGCTGTTAATGGCACAGCAATACAACCTGTACTCCTTATTTTAGATAAAGCAAAGCAAAAAGGATCATCGATTCGTTTTGTTGACTTACGCGATGTTGGTACTCGTAAAGGGTTGGCTATTTCCTTAAAGGATGAAGATTTAGCCTACGCGTTAAAGTTAGTTGAAGGCAGTATTGAAGACGAGCAGAAGGCTTGCAATAAAACAGTGCGAGAGATACGTCAAAGTGAGTCTGATAACACAGGAAACAACCTGAATGTGTCACGCTATATTCAAGCTGAAATCAAGATCAGAATGCCATCTGTAAAAGAGCAAATGATTGCTTTGAATAGTGTAAAAAACGAGTTTGAAAAAACTCAAGAATCACTAGCTTTGCTGCTAAATCAATAGGATAAGGGGGTCATATGTTAAAAGTATCTATTATGCAATCTGCCCGTTCGCAGGTATTTCATCCGGATTTTTCTAGCAGCACTTATTACGTGAAGGACACTAATAATAAGCGAATCTCCATATCTGTACCTGAGCGCATAAAATCTAACTTTCATCACCAGTTTGAACGTGTTGGTAGCAAAAATATGCAGATGCACCGAAAGCACGCACTGAGTCAGATTGTTGGAGAAGCTTATGCGTACGCTTGTGGTGTAAGAGCACCCGCAGCAACAGAGCAGCTTAGGTTGCAATATAACGGTACTGAGATGGTTTTTTACGTCAAACCTGAAACAAAAAGTCTGTTTTTTAATTTGTTTAAAAATGTGCGTCAGGACAATTATGCGAGAGGAAGATGGGGCGTATTGAGTGCTCTAGTTTATTACGCATGCTTAGCCGCTAAGCCATAATTGAGCGATATGTCGTAAGATGCACAGCTATATAACGAATTTCAGCTTGCTCTGTATTTTGCAGCATCGAGCCAGCCATACGAGACACAGCACGAGGCGAATATGAACAACACGGAACAGCAGTTTTTAAAATCACTGGATGACAAACTTTGGAAAGCCGCTGACAAGCTGCGCGCTAACCTTGATGCTGCTAACTACAAGCACGTTGTGCTCGGTTTGATCTTCCTTAAGTATGTGTCTGATGCCTTTGAAGAGCGCCAAGAGCAGTTGCTTGAGCTGTTTCAAACCAATCACGACGACAATATCTATTACTTGCCCCGTGAAGACTTTGATAGCGACGCTGACTACCAGCAAGCGCTGCAAGACGAGCTGGAACAGCTGGATTACTACCGCGAAGCCAACGTGTTTTGGGTGCCAAAAGCGGCGCGCTGGAACACCTTAAAAGAAAAGGTCGTGCTGCCAGTCGGTACGGTGCTGTGGCAAGACGAAGCAGGTAACGATGTAAAGCTGCGTTCGGTGTCTTGGTTGATGGACAACGCCTTAGAGGCGATCGAAAACAGCAACGCCAAGCTCAAAGGTATTCTCAACCGCATCAGCCAGTACCAACTGGATAACGACAAGCTGATTGGTCTGATCAATACCTTCTCCGATACCTCCTTTACCAAACCGGTGTTTGAAGGCGAAGTGCTGGAGCTGCAAAGCAAAGATATTCTCGGCCATGTCTACGAATACTTCCTCGGTGAGTTCGCTCTAGCCGAAGGTAAACAAGGCGGCCAGTACTACACACCAAAAAGTATCGTGACGCTCATTGTAGAAATGCTCGAACCCTATTCCGGCCGCGTGTATGACCCTGCCATGGGTTCTGGCGGCTTCTTTGTGTCGAGCAGCAAGTTCATCGAGCAGCACGCGCAAGAGCAGCAGTACGATGCTGCCGAGCAGAAAAAGCATATCTCTGTGTACGGTCAGGAATCCAACCCGACCACATGGAAGCTGGCGGCGATGAATATGGCGATTCGTGGCATCGACTTTAACTTTGGCAAAAAGAACGCCGACACCTTCCTTGATGACCAGCACCCTGATTTGCGTGCTGACTTTGTCATGGCCAACCCGCCATTCAATATCAAAGATTGGTGGAGTGAGTCGCTGGCGGAAGACGTGCGCTGGCAATACGGCACGCCACCGAAAGGCAACGCCAACTTTGCTTGGATTCAGCACATGCTGCATCACCTTGCACCAACCGGCAGCATGGCCTTGCTATTGGCCAACGGTTCGATGAGTTCCAATACCAATAACGAAGGCGAAATCCGTAAGCGTTTAGTTGAAGAAGATTTAGTCGAGTGCATGGTTGCTCTGCCGGGGCAGTTGTTTACTAACACACAGATTCCCGCCTGCATTTGGTTTTTAACTAAAGACAAAGCCAACGGTTTAGTGCGTAACGAGAAAAAGCGTGACCGTCGTGGTGAGCTGCTGTTTATTGATGCGCGCCAACTAGGCTATATGCGCGACCGTGTATTGCGTGATTTTACCGCTGAAGACCTCGCTAAAGTGACTGACACTTTCCATGCATGGCAAAGAGGCAACGGCTACGAAGATGTGGCGGGCTTCTGCTATTCAGCCAGCTTAGAAGATATTAAAAAGCATGATTTTGTCCTGACACCGGGGCGTTATGTCGGTGCTGAAGAGCAAGAAGACGATGGCGAACCTTTTGCTGAAAAAATGGCGCGTTTGACCGAACAGTTGCGTGAACAGTTTGCTGAGAGTGCGCGCTTGGAGTCTGAGATTAAGCGCAATCTTGGGGGGCTTGGGTATGAGTTCTGAGTGGCGTAAATTTACCCTTGGTGATCTTACTGACTGGTCTTCTGGCGGAACTCCATCAAAGAAAAATACTGAGTTTTGGGATGGTACTATCCCTTGGATTAGCGCTTCCTCAATGCGCAGCACTCGTTATTCAGATTCCGAGTTAAAAATCACATCTGAAGGACTAAAATCAGGATCACGACTGGCACCTATGGGTTCAATCCTTCTGCTTGTGCGAGGGAGTATTTTGCATCAGAAGATCCCAGTTGGAATTACCACAAAAAATGTTGCGTTTAATCAAGATGTCAAGGGAATTCAAGTTAAAAAACATCTTGTTGACAGCGAAATTATTGATAACTGGTATCTTTTTTATTGGCTAAAAGCTAACGAAAAACTACTGTTATCAATGGTTGAAAGTACGGGTATTGGAGCAGGTAAATTAGACACCAAACAGCTTCAAGAGCTAGAAGTTGATGTGCCAAGCTGGGGCGAGCAGAAGCAAATAGTTGCGTGCTGCAAAGCTATTGAAGAAAAAGAAATTATAAATATTCAAATCAACCAAACCCTCGAGCAGATGGCTCAAGCTATCTTCAAAAGCTGGTTTGTTGATTTCGAGCCAGTCAAAGCCAAGATTGCTGCACTGGAAGCCGGCGGCAACGAAGACGACGCACTGCTCGCCGCCATGCAAGCCATCGCTGGCAGCGCATTATTTGCCACCGACGCAGCTGACACAGACGCACCAACCCAACTCGCCCGCCTGCAAGCGGAACACCCCGAGCAATACGCCACACTCCGCGCCACCGCAGAACTGTTTCCATCAGCGATGCAGGAGAGTGAGTTAGGGGAAATACCGGAGGGGTGGGAATGCATGCCACTGGATGAAGTTGCTCATTATCAAAACGGTTTAGCACTACAAAAATTTCGTCCTGAAAATGAGGATGATTTTTTGCCCGTTCTGAAAATTGCGCAATTAAGGGCGGGATATGCTGACGGTAATGAGAAAGCGTCTCCAAATATCAGAAAGGACTGTATTGTAAACAACGGAGATGTTGTTTTTTCATGGTCTGGTTCTTTGATTGTTGATGTCTGGTGCGGTGGAAAAGCAGCACTTAACCAGCATTTATTTAAAGTAACCTCTGAAGAATACCCAAAATGGCTTTATTATTACTTTACCCGTCACCACTTAGAAGAGTTTCAACGAATAGCAGCAGCTAAAGCTGTCACAATGGGACACATTAAACGTGAGCATTTAAAACAAGCATTATGTGCTATCCCTACTAATGAACTGATTAAACGAGCATCAAAAATACTGGGAAATATTTTAGATAAAAAAATAGCCTCAAAATTACAAACAAAAGTGCTATCAGAACTCCGCGACACCCTGCTCCCCAAGCTCCTTTCCGGCGAGCTTTCTGTATCTGCTGCTACAGATCAAATAACCCAAGCTGAGGAAGCAATTGATGTTTAAGGTTAGCTCACTTGATGACTTTAACCTGCTGCGCGAGTCTTCCTCTATTGAGTTTAAGCTTGCCGGTGGGCGTGATGGTAAAGGTGAGTTACCCCATGACTTCTGGCCAACCTATAGCGCTATGGCCAACACCGATGGTGGGGTTGTTGTGCTTGGCGTGCGTGAACGCAAAGGGCGCTTCGAGCTTGAAGGCGTTAGTAATGTCGAAAAGCTTAAGGCCGAGCTGTTTAATAACTTAAACAACACGCAAAAAATCAGCGCCAACCTGCTAAGCAATGAACAGGTTTATGAGCAACAGCTGGACGGCAAAACTTTACTCGTAATTGAAATCCCGCGAGCACCGAGGCAATTAAAGCCCGTTCATTTAACCCGTAATCCTTTTGGCAACAGCTATTGCCGCTTAAATGAAGGCGATTACGTGCTGAACGATGAGCAGGTTAAGCGCTTACTGGCCGAGCAAGTGAATGACAGTCTAGATGCTAAAATACTTAAAGGTTTTAGCTTCGCAGATTTGGATGAAGGAACCTTTCGATCTTATCGGCAAATCTTCAGTAACCGCGAGCATACACACCCTTGGAATGACCAAAACGACGCAGAGTTTTTGCGCTTAATCGGCGGTTGGCGCAAAGACAGAGAAACGGGCGACGAGGGCCTGACGCTGGCAGGCTTGCTTATGTTCGGCAAGATGGACGCCATCCAAGAAGCTTTGCCAATGTACATGCTGGACTATCAAGAACGCCCCGAGCATGCCAGCAAGCAGCGCTGGTTAGACCGCATCACTCTGGATGGCATGTGGTCGGGCAATCTATTTGATTTTTATCGCAAGGTTTATTTAAAGCTCACCGCAGATTTGAAGGTGCCGTTTCAGCTTGAACAAGGTGAGCGCAAAGATGAAACCCCAGTGCATGATGCCCTGCGCGAAGCCTTGGCTAATGTTTTAGTACATGCTGATTATTCTGAGCGTGCTTCTGTCCTTGTTATCAAGCAGGCGGACAAATTCCGTTTTCGTAATCCAGGTTTAATGCGTGTTCCAGTATCCATTGCGATACAGGGTGGTGAGCCAGACTGTCGCAATCGCACGTTGCACAAGATGTTTCGTTTGGTGGGAGTGGGTGAGCAAGCGGGCTCAGGCATTCCTATTATTCTTCAAGGCTGGAAGTCACAGCACTGGAGCCCGCCTAACCTATATGAGCTAAGAGAGCCGTACGATCAGACTGTTCTTGAACTACGCATGGTGGATTTATTTCCCAGCGATGTGATGGATGCCTTGCATGCACACTTTGGCGCTAAGTTTGAAGCGCTGGACAGCAATATGCGCTTGATACTCGCCTTGGCAAGCCTAGAAGAAACCGTTAGCCACGCCCGCTTGATAACCGCCTTGTCTGCGCACCCCGTTGAGATTACCCGCATGCTACAACAGCTGTGCCGATCAGAGATGCTGGTGCCAGAAGGGAGTGGTAAAGGCACGGTCTACTTTTTACCTTGGCAGACATTACCCACCGCAGAGCAAGTGTTTGGGCCAAACCTACGAAGCAGCTCCGAAGGTTTGAGCGGCAGCTCCTCAGTTTTGAATGGCAGCTCCTCAGTTTTGAATGGCAGCTCCTCAGTTTTAAGCGGTAGCTCCTCAGTTTTAAGCGGCAGCTCCTCAGTTTTGGAGCAGGAGCGCGATGAACATGGCTACTTACATAGCGAGCAATTGCCATTGCCGGTGGTTGATGATTTAAGCGCTTTATCGTCTGAACTACGCCAGCATTTAGAGAAGTTAGCTGTTGAGCCCCGCAGCAAGAAAAAAATGGATCGCGAAGCATTTCAGACAGTAGTGCTCGATGTATGTGCAGGACATTATTTAACATTGCAGGCCTTAGCTGAGCTGCTCAATCGCCAACCGGCATCATTACGTAATGGTTATTTAACACCTATGGTGCGCGATAAAAAATTAGCCTTAGCTTTTCCAACCACACCCACTCATGAGCGACAGGCTTACTGCTTAGCTGAGTCTTTGCAGAGCCCAGAACAAGATGATGAGTTATAAGTGAATGTAATGAACAAAACCCGCGTGGAAATGATTTTCGAAATCTAGATAAAACCCCGCACGCCAATTAAAATTTACCTAATAGGTAAATAATGATAAAGTGATGTTGATTTGAAAATCCTTTTTGCCAACAAGAAAATTCGTGAGTTATGTGAGCAGCAACGAGTCGCTGAAAGAAAGCTTGGCGCACCGTCTGCTCGTAGATTACGCACAAGACTCAGTGAAATTGAGGCTTCAAGCCGAGTTACTGATCTTGTTGCCGGGAATCCGCATCCCTTAAAAGGAGATCGCTACGGCCAGTTTGCACTAGATTTATCAGGCGGCTGGCGATTGGTGTTCAGCCCTGCAAACGACCCTTGCCCAACAAAAGATGATGGCGGAATCAACTGGGCGCAAGTCACTATCGTAAGTATTGAATTGATTGGAGATTATCATGACTGAGTTAAGTGCTGATTTTGCACCCGACTGGGTTTCTCCGCCTGGCGAATCTATTTTGGATATGGCCGAAGAGCGCGGCTGGACTCAAGCAGAGTTAGCTCAACGTTTAGGCTATACAGAAAAACATACCAGCCAGCTTATTAATGGCAAAGTTCCGCTCAGCCTTGATGCAGCCCAGCGCTTAGAGCGCGTTGTTGGTGGGAGCGTTGAATTTTGGCTGGCGCGTGAGGCGAATTATCAACATCATCAAGCGCGCTTAGATGCAGCCGAAAAGCATACTAGCTGGATTCCATGGCTTGACGAGCTTCCTGTTAAAGAACTGATGGATGCTGGCGCCATTAGTAAGCAGCGGCTTGTGGCTAAAAATAAAACCAGCATCGTTAAAGCTTGTTTACGGTTTTTTAGCGTCGCATCGCCAACCCAATGGCGTGAATACTACGGCGGTATGGAAATAGCATTTCGTCGTAGTCAAGCTGATCAGTCGGATGTCGGTGCCATTGCGGCTTGGCTGAGGCTAGGTGAACAACAAGCCGAGCAAATGAGTGTGCCCAAATACAACAAAGCTCGTTTTGAAAAGGCTTTAACCAAAATACGTACGCTGACCTGCGAACCCGCTGAGGCTTTTGAGCCGCAGATGCGCCGCCTGCTCGCAGAGGCAGGGGTGAGGTTGGTATTGGTTCCAGCTATACCTAGAGCGCGTGTGAGTGGCGTTGCGCGCTGGCTTAGCCCTACTCAGCCACTGATCCAGCTTTCTTTATACGGAAAAACTAACGATAAATTTTGGTTTACCTTTTTCCATGAAGCAGCGCATATCTTGCTGCATGCAGCCGATGCAGAAGCAAAGAAATTGGTATTTCTTGATGATCCGAATGCTGCACATACTGACGACCCACAAGAGCATGAGGCCAACCAGTGGGCTGGTAATTGGTTGATCCCTGAGCAATACGGTATCCGTTTAGCCGAGCTGAAAAGTAAAGCAAGTATTCAAGCATTTGCAGAAGAAATCGGCGTTCATCCTGGCATTGTTGTTGGCCGCTTGCAGCATGATGGATTTATTCACTATTCAACGATGAATTACTTAAAACAAAAGCTAGATTTTGTGCGTGGGTAGTTGGTTTAGCTAAAGAGAAATACAGTAAGGATGCTCTAAATGATTGAAGTTTTTTCAAATCTTTTTGTAGGGAACGAAGCCGATGCCAGAACTGTGCTACATACGCCCGGTTGGTATGTTGTTCACGCATGTAAAGAACCCTTTCATCGCCAAGCTTTGGGATATACAGGCAGGGGCGCACCTAAAGACCATCCTGAATATTTGGTTGCTGAGCGTGATGGACGGCTGGCTCTCAACTTAGTTGATGCACCGAATCCCGCTTATATTCCTAAAGAGGTGATTGATGCGGCACTTGTAGCAATTCATCAGAATATTTCGCAAAGTAAAGTATTGGTTCACTGCAATCAAGGGATGTCGCGTTCACCAACAATAGCTTTGCTTTATTTGCTAAAGCATACAGAAGAACTGAATTTTGAAAGCTTATCTGGCGTGCTTGAAAAGTTTAAAGCGCTATATCCCGCGTACAATCCAGCTGGAGGGATGGCTGGGTTTTGCGAAAAGTACTGGCTTGAGTACGCAGGACGAAGTGTATGAGAGGAAAATGTAAAGCGCTTCTAAAGTGGTGGAAACGCGTTACTAATAAACGTCCACAAGCAGTAGAAAGTAAAGCTGCTTGGAAACTCACCCCGCTGACACCCGAATACATAGAGAACGAGCATAGCGATTATGTTGATGCGATCAATGCGGCTATCGATAATGCACAGATCCGTAATATTGCACTTTCCGGTAATTATGGTGTGGGTAAAAGTAGTATTCTGCAAAAAGTGGCGAGGCAGCATCAAACTCGCGTTGTAGAGCTATCCTTATCTACGTTAGCTCCAATCGAAGCGTCTAGCCTCGATGGCTCTGTGCCTAAACAGGCTACAACTGCTACAAACCGTATTCAGCAAGAAATCGTTAAACAGCTTCTTTATCGTGAGGAGCCGCATAAAACGCCGGGCTCAAGATTTCAGAGAATTGAGCGTTTTTGCTGGTGCCGAGAGTTAATAGCTGCACCTGTAGCAGGTCTTGCGGTTGCCGTAATTTTCTTGCTTACAGGCTGGACAGAACAAATTACAAATGAGCTTATACCGTTGCCTGATCTTGGGGCATGGAAGCACTTAATCATGCTGGGTGTTGCAACTGGAATAGTACTTGTTTTACGTCGTCTTTTTTATGGTCGAGTCCATATCGGACAAATCTCGGCAGGTTCAGCAACTGTCACACTTGATAAAAAGTCAGTTTCGTATTTTGATCAATATCTTGATGAAATAGTCTATTTTTTCGAGGTTTCTGATCGAGATATTCTCATTTTTGAGGATATTGATCGTTTTGATGATTCTCTGATTTTCGAAACACTTCGGTCTCTTAATATTTTGCTGAACAGCTCACCACAGCTCAAAAAAACTATTCGATTTGTTTATGCGATCAAGGACAGTATTTTTGATCAGATTAGCTTGAAACAAAATGGTCGAAGTTTTAAACAAGATGAGCTGGAGCTTGATGACCCTGCCCAAGCAGAAGTATTGCGAGCGAATCGAACAAAGTTCTTCGATCTTGTTATTCCCGTAGTGCCTTTTATTACGCACCGCAGTGCTAGAAATCTTGCAGTACAGCTATTGGATGAGCTTGACCATAATATTGATGCCAGTCTGACTGATCTTGCAAGTCGCTATGTTCCTGATATGCGATTACTCAAGAATGTACGTAATGAGTTCATTGTATTTCACAACCGAATTTTTTCAGGTGATGGTGAACAACTTAATCTCAGCAAATCTGAGCTGTTTGCGATGATGCTCTATAAAAACACTCATTTAGCTGACTTCGAGGAGATACGTCTTGGGCGCAGTAAGCTTGATCAGCTTTATGACGTATCGCGTCAGGTTGTTGCCGCGAACATTCAGAGAATAGAGAGGGAGTTGCGGGGCATCCGTCAACAACTAGCTCACCTTAGCGGTGTTACCACATTGAGCTTACGTCTAGGTGAAGATTTTATTGCTCTTTTGGAGCGAACGGCGCGCGCAGCGAGTTATAACATCAATAATGTAACCATTTCATTTAACCATGTGGGTAAAAGTCCTGAAGACCTTAAAAGCTTAGATTTTTGGACCGAGTTTGTACAAGCGGAAGGTGAACCTACGCTTCAGTGGAGCAACAATAATTATCATCAAAGGAATTTATCCTTTACGCGGTCTGATCTTGCAGCGGCACTGAATACGAGTTTTGAGCAGGAGTATTGGGATCAATCAGTCCAAGATGGGCTGAAAGAAACTATTACAGAGCTATCTGATGATTTGGAGTTGCTGCGCAGTGCCGATATGAATGCGTTGATTAAACGGCGAGACTTTCTAATTCAGTATGGTGGCTCTGAGAAATGCTTCGATGCTATCGCTCGTGAGTTACTACGAGAAGGTTTGGCTTATCAATTAGTTCGCGCGGGCTATATCAACCGTAACTTCACATTATACACGTCAACGTTTCACGGCGACTGTGTGAGTACTGCGGCAACAAATTTTATCATTCATCATGTTGAACGAAATATTATGGATGAGTATTTCATGCTTGATGGTACAGATGTCGATGCGGTGATTCGAGAGTGCGGTAAGAAAGCTTTAGGTGAGTCTGCGCTATACAATATCGGCATACTTGATCATCTTCTGCGTACTGATGTGGATGCAGCAGACATTATGATCCGTTCACTTATCAGTTTCGGTGCTGATCAGAAGCGTTTTTTGCAGGCGTATTTAACTGGCACAAACGAGCATATCCTGTTTATAAAACGCTTTGTAAGCGCAACGCCGAAAGCTCTAGCATACCTTGTGAGTCAGATAGAGCTGGATGAGTCGAGGCGCATGGTTCTTGTGGACAGTGTATTGGCTAACCTAGCAAGCGGCGTGGAGTATCAGGTGAACCCAGTCGTAGCAAAATATCTGAAAGCCAATTATGCCGAACTTTCTACGCTGACATCAGAGCCTCTCGATAAGACGAGAGCGGAGCTAATCGCTAAAGTATTCAAATCGGCAGGTATTCGAGTACCTATATTGGAGCCTTTGTCTGAGATTGTTCGACAGGTCTTTGTGGTGCAAAACCTTTACGTGGTTAACCGAGATAACTTGATAATTGCACTTGGCAGTGGCGTGAGTTTGGCGCTGGATAGTATTCGTGAAGCCGACGAAAACATTTATAGCTACGTTATAGAAAATCTGAATGCGTACCTTTCTGCAATTAATGGTGTTTCAGCGACAGTAGACTCAGAATCACGCTTCATTGAGGTGATTGAAGATGTACTAGCCAATGATGCCGACCAGCTCAGGGAGGTTATTGCGCAAGCATCAGAGAGCTGCAGGGTTAATGACCTGACTCGGCTATCAGATAACGCTTGGCCGCTTCTTGCTGAGTACGAACGATTTCCAGCAACGTTTAGCAATATCAGTCATTATATCGGCGTTATAGGTGAGCTTGAGGCAAATCTGGCAAGAGTCCTGACCTCAGCAAGAGGGGTTACTGAACATGTGAGTGCTGAGGAGGGTGGCAAGGAAGAGCTTGCGCAGACTATGCTCTTTGCAGGCGAACACCTTCCCTCTCCAGCTCTTCGTGCTGAACTTGCTGCAAGTTTGGAGCTTGAAAACTATTTGGATGTGGAGGCAATTCCAGCAGAGCAAGGTGAGCTATTCGCATTATTGTTGGAACATAATGTTGTCTCAGATACGGCGAGTACTTACAGCTGTTTGTTGACAGTAGGCTGGAGTACACGTGAAAGCTTTATTCAAAAATCTTCGAAATTCAAAGACTATATGACGCCAGCCCTTTTACAGGGCGATCTTGCTGCCTTTTTGTTAAGTAATAAAATAGATTTTGCAGTTAAAAAACCTGTAGTGGAACAGGCAGACGAATATGTTACTGACAGCAACAAAAAAGATCTGATTGAATTGGCAGTGTTCGCTGTTAAGAATAAGGTCCAGCTCAGTTCAGATGTGGTAACGAAGTTGGCGGCTAATAGCGTTTCTACCGAGCATGTCATTACTTTACTGGAACCCCATCTGCAGACACTGCCCAAGGAGCATCTCTTAGGTATTCTCAAATCGTTAGGTGGCCCATACCAACAACTCTCATCAGTAGGAGCAGACAGACCGAAAATTATTGATACTCTTGCAAATAAAGCGCTTCTTGATGTGCTGAAGTCATACGGTATCGTAAGTAAATGCCTATCAGAAGGTAAATATCTTCGAATCTATAAAAAACGTAAATAATACTTGGCTATTTTTAATAGGTCACATTAACTCTAAAGACTATCTGAGAAAAGGAATGTGAGTTGAACAAAACCCGCGTAGAAATGATTATCGAAACCCTGCATGCTAACCCAAGCAGAAAGTTTACTGCGCGGGAGTTGGCAGCTGAATTTGTTGAGAGCTACCCAGCGGAAATGGCGGAAAAGCAGAGTAACCCTCGTTACGACACCAAAGAAAAGTTATTGGCACAGTTGGCTGCGGAAATTGGTGGTGAGCGTACCGCAGCAGCTAAAAAGCGTTGTGCGAACGTCGCTACGCAAGATAAGCCCAGACCACGGCTTTACTATTGGGACGCTAATCCGCTGCAAACTGCAGAAGTTGTTAGTGAGCCGGATATTGATGTAAATGCACAAGAGCTGGATTTGCCTCTGGTTACACTAAGCTACAGCGAGCAAGAGCTGTATCCGCTATTAATTGAGTTTCTGCATAAAGAATATGGCCTTTACTGCCAACGTATTGATGAAAAAACCTCTAAAAACAGCCATGGCAACGGTGGTAATCATTGGTTGCATCCAGACGTTGTCGCTTTAGAACCGCTTGACCAGCATTGGGATGCGGTAGTGAAAGACTGTGTGCGACACGGTAACGATAGCTCGGTGCGTCTATGGTCGTTTGAGGTGAAAAAACAGCTGACCAAAGGCAACGTGCGGCAGTGCTTCTTCCAAGCCGTTTCTAATTCAACGTGGGCAAGTTTTGGCTACTTGGTCGCTACTGGTTTGAGCAATGACGTTGAGCCAGAGCTGCAAATGCTCGCCAGCTTGCACGGCATCGGTGTGCTGATATTGAATACCGAGTCGCTGTTCGACAGCCAAATTTTGATCCCCGCCCGTGAGCGCACCAATATTGATTGGCAGTCGGTGAATCGTATTGTCAGTGAAAACACCGACTTCCATCGCTTTGTTGAGCAGGTGGGTATTTATAGCCAAACAGGGCGTTTGGTAAAAAGCGTGTGGAATAAATAAGGAAATATAATGAGTAGCTTACTCACGAGCCTTCGAAAGTACCGTCCCAGAGAAAACAGTAATCCTGTTGAGAACTTTATTACAGAAGCCTTTGCGTGGTTGTTGCGTAAAGACCCTGATTTAGGCCGTTACTTAGTTAATCAGTTTGCAGAAAGACTGATTAACTCAAGTAAAAAATTTACTCCAACAAATGATGGGATCGTTTGGTCTACCCAAGCGAACTACGGCGGTGTGTTTCCTGATATGGAAGCTAAATGGCCGGGTATGACGTTGGTGTTTGAGCACAAAGTATGGGCTGAGCTGCATGGTAATCAGCTAAATAACTACCGCGACTTTCATGCAAATACGGGTAATGATTACCGCCTTATACTTATTACCGGTCATCATTCACAGCATGGGCAAAACCCTGACTTAGCGCTTTGCTGGCATGAGATTTATGTTCTGATTAAAAACTACTTGGACTCCAGTCAGACGACTGAGATTACATGGCTTATCCAAGATTTTTTAGAACTCTTAAAGACCGAAGGTTTAGGCCCAGCAGCTCCAATAAGCCATACGGCTATTTATCATTATCAAGAAGCAATAACTCTGCGCCCGCGATTAGAAGCATTGATGGCTAGGGCTTTTAAACACGAGTGGCCGTTGAGTACGGAAATATATCAAAGCGCAATAAAAAATAAAGAAGGGGTTCTGGGTATTCAATTTGCTCGATGCAATCCCGAGAACAATGAACGTCCACGCTGGGCGCCTGGTATCTTTATAGGGTTCTGTCTTGATGGCTGGGATCACAGAGTTGAGTCTCGCCTGAAAGACGGGCTAAAGATGTGCTTAAACATCAGTATTTCAAAAAAGCATCATGATGCTTATCCAGCTTGGCCTGAGTATAAAGAGTTAGTGAAAGAGCTGGCTGAGAAGGTAAGCAAACATAGCCGTAACTGGGTGTTTTATAACCATCGTGCTGAAGCGAGTCCTTTCAACCCATGGCACCCTCTATATCTTGAATACCCGATGCTAGAAGTGTTTAAAGGCACCGAAACAACTGAGCAACAAGAACAACGCTTTATCGAGATAGCAGAGGAGGCGCTGGTAATGCTTACAAGCTGTGAGGCATTTGCAGCTTTTGAATGTAAGCTTGTCAGCGCATAACTCGTAGTTAAGTGAGATAACAAGCCTGAAATCGACACGTGCAGAATCAGGTATGTATTAAGGAGCCCGTCGGGCAAAAGGATTTAATGATGACTGAAGATCAACTGGAACAGCTTTGCCTTGAATGGTTTGCTGAAGGCGGCTGGGAAATCACTAGCGGTCCTGATATTGCCCATGATGGCCCTGCGCCGGAACGAGCCAGTTACCGACAAGTATTGCTGCTGGGTGATCTTGAAAGAGCGCTGCGCCATATCAATCCGCATTTGCCTGATACAGCAATTGAGCAAGCCATGGCTATCGTTGCTAAGCCTGAGAGCTTAGACACCATTGTCAGTAACCGTGGATTTCATCGGCTGCTGTTGGATGGCGTGCCAGTTGAGTACAAACGTGATGATGAAGTCATCCATGATCACGCTTTTTTAATTGATTTTACCGATCTTAAAGTCAACCGTTTTCGCGCGATCAATCAGTTCACCATTGAGGGCAGCAAGCAATTGCGCCGCCCTGATATTATCTGCTTTATTAATGGCCTACCGCTGGCAGTGTTGGAGCTTAAAAGCCCTACTGCTGAGAGTGTTGATATTTGGGATGCCTTTAACCAGATCCAAACCTACAAAGACGAAATACCAGACCTGTTTGCCTATAACCAAGCGGTTGTAGTGAGTGATGGCTATAACGCCCGTGTTGGCTCGTTAACGGCTAACCAAGAGCGTTTTATGCCTTGGCGCACAATTAAGCACGAGGACGATAAGCCGCTATTAGATTGGCAGCTGGAAACCATGGTGCGCGGTTTCTTTGATCGAGAGTTATTCCTTGATTACCTGCGCTACTTTGTCATCTTTGAGAACGACTCTGACAAGCTGATTAAGAAGATTGCTGGTTATCACCAGTTTCATGCGGTGCGTGAAGCGGTTAAAGCGACGGTGATTGCATCCCAAGATCCAGGACGGTTCTTCCAAGCCGAGAAGCGTGCACGTTATGCGGATGAAGTGGTGCCGGGCAGTAAAAAAGCCGGGGTGGTCTGGCATACGCAGGGTTCGGGTAAAAGTATTTCTATGTGCTGCTATGCGGGTAAATTGCTGCAACAGCCAGAAATGAATAACCCAACCTTAGTGGTGGTTACTGACCGTAATGATCTGGACGGGCAGTTGTTTGCGACCTTTAGCGCTGCTAAAGAACTGTTAAAGCAAGATCCGACGCAGGCGGATGACCGTGACGCTTTACGCATCATGCTGGCTGAGCGTGAGTCGGGTGGCATTATTTT
>LFRM01014571.1_pt1 | contig 15888 bp, 11 predicted proteins | sample 618341 | NCBI WGS metagenome assembly LFRM01 (sample SAMN03654438, study PRJNA283298) | anaerobic digester metagenome | isolation source: pool of bioreactors CSTR01a, CSTR02a, and CSTR03a thermophilic anaerobic... | place: Denmark: Kgs. Lyngby | collected 2014-05-21 | reverse complement strand
CCAATCATTTTATAAATGTCAGTAGCTTCACGCATCGTGGAGGAATAAAAACTCTGCGCCTCGTTTAAAACACGTGACAGCTTCATAGATGCAACGGCTGCACTTCGACCAGAAAGTGCTTTAGCTTCTGCCTCAGAAAGATCAGACCACTCTTTAATCTCGTCAATGCCATCGCCTAAGAAATATCTCAAACGATTAATATCTCTAGGTTCAGTTTTATCGGTGATACGCCAAAACCTAATGGCCACATCTAGAACACGCTGTTGCGGCTCAGTGAGTCCGGGTAAAATCTCTGCGATATCATCCATTTCAAAATGATCAAACTGGAGTGCAAGAGGGATATTTTTGCCAGCATATTTATGTTTAAAAGACTCATGCTGCGGAGAGTAAACTTGAATACCTGCTCCAGCTGCTTGCAGCTTTTCAAACGTTTGTCTAATAAGTGGTAACGTTTCCAGGTCCCTCTTATCATCTGTGTCATCAAAATCTGATGAGAACTGCAACTGACCACCAGCGAGAGCTTTACCGTATTCACCATGGGGATCAAATACAACGACTGTACCGTTATTAATTGCGACTAAACGTTCGATAATACGGCCGACAGTGTATGACTTTCCTGAGCCCGTCATAGCTAGGACTGCTAAGTGTTCAGTAACGAGCTTATTGATATCAATAAAGACGGGAACAATATTCTCACCTTTATCGTAACCAACTAAGTTTCCTAGATGCAGGCTGGTGTGCTCGTTAAACTCATAGAAATCACTCAGAAATTGAAAGTCTACAGTTTCAACAGCAGCTCCCGGATTCATAGGACGACGAGGTATTTTAATTTGTCGGCTGATAGGGTCACGATAGCCCACGAGTTCAACCTGAGCGAACATATTTTCACCGGTTACATTTGCACCAGGCAACAACTCCAGCTCAGTCACGCCATCACCAAATCCAGCGTTATAAAGCATATTGGATCGGTTAATTTTAGTTACACGGCCCAACACAGCAACCTGACCTTCATCTTTGTGCTCTTGATGCATAATGCGCACAAACTCACCACGGCGTACTGAAAAAGAATCTTGTACAACCATAGTTAACTGACTAGCGTCGCCTGTGTTGCCTACTAATTTACCCAGTACTTTATAAGCCATTGTTCAATCCTTCATCCAATCCAGCTAACCAGCGAGTTTCGATATCATTATTTTTAATCGCACCATGCAAACCTTTGCGATAGAACTCAGCAAATTTAGGCAGAATGCCCAACTGCTGATAGCCCAACAATTGTGGTAACGGCATCGCTCTACCTTTATTTTGCATATCCAGCACCATTAAACGTGACGCAACTAAATCTAAAGATTTGCTTGTCCAATCCGGTTCATCACCGGCCAATTGAGCCATCTGGATCTGCCCCTCGCGCGCACTTCTAAAGTGAAAACCAATTAAGCCACCTTTGACTTCTGAGCTAGGCTCCATACGGTTTTCTTGGTCAGATAAACGGAACGCAATAGTGCGAGAATAATTTCCTAAAATCCCATTGATAAAGCGTAAGTCACCAACACCTGAGAGACTTTCTTCAAGATCAGCTAGCTTGGTAACCATGTCTGTAGAAAAACCATCATTACTCAAAATCTGCTGCCGACCTTCTTCACTACGGAGGTCTTGTCTGGCGATACTCACAATCGCACTGAATCTTTCAGCTAAAATACTGACAAGAACAATCCCGTTCGGATTCCAAGGAAACAGCTTGTCACGATGGTTCTGCCAAAACTTTTCGATGGTATTTTTAGTGTTTTCGTATTCCGCTTTATGACGTAAGTTACGCTCAAGAGGAGCCATATCTCTTGCCAAAAACAACGGCGTATCTAATAAAATTAAATCGCAGTGTTCGTTGCCCTCTAACTGTCTTTCCACAAGCATATATGCTTGGCGTATTTCAATTAAGTCCAAACGTTTTCGTTGGGCTTCAAAGTCAATATCATCCAATTCGGACACTGAGTCACTACCCTGCGTGCTTACTTGATTCTCTTCTATCAACAAGCTCGTCCGTACTGCCGCACTGGCATAAATAAAACCACCCAGGGCTTTTACTGAACAAGACTTTGTAGCTATACCTGAGACTTTCAAGTTAACTACTGTCGGCTTAGGTACCGCTTTAACCAGTCCTGCGGTACGAAACAACGGCGCAACTTGTTCAATGTCACGGATCTGCTTTAACAGCCTGCCAGCACTACCTGGTAAGCGTAGCTGACTGTCTATTGCTAGTGACTGCGCCAGATTCATGTCTTTCATAAGCTGCCTTCTCGGTTAAATTGGATTGACAGTAAATCAGCATAGGACCAATAAGGTGACTTCTTAAGCTCATCCAGACCTAGCACTGTAATTTTAGACTGGCTGATATAACCATGCGCCTCAAGATCTAACCAACGATTGTGCAGGTCTAACTCTTCAAGGTTGAATAAATGCAACGCGCTTACTTTCTTATTAATTTCCTCTAGTGAGATTCCATTGCCCACATTAGCTAATAACAACACAGAGTAATCCAGATCTTCTAGCTGCTTAGCGACCAATTTGCTGTCTATTTGCTGAGCAGGCTCACCACAATGCAACACAAACCAGCTCAACCACTCTGTCAGACTGTCAGCATGATCCAGTAACGAGACAGACCAAAGCGGCAATGTAGTCAACGCAAACAAACCACTGTTACTGTGTTTTTTTACATAGCGTGTATGCACAGTGTTATTAGCTTTATGTAAAACAGCTTCAGCACCGCCAACCAAGCCCAAAACTTGCTGACTCACTTCTGCAGCGACAATGCTAACAATGCCATCACTCGCTACAACCTGATCGACAGTTTCAAGCTTCCAATCAAGTGATAATGGTAATGCTCTCAAAACCGTCTCGTTATCAGCAATGGGAGCTAGCACTAACGCAGCACATCCAGACTGCATAGACCAATTAAACAACTCATCAGCACACTCTTGGCTCGACAAGTCAGCACCCTCAAGCAGCAAGAGTCCTTGATCTGGAAGCGCTAAAACGCTCTCATGATTGAAGATTCCGGCATGAAGCACGCCACGCAAGAAACGCCCTTTACGGTTAGCAGCCAAAGAAGGTGATAAAAATATTTCCATACAAATCACCTAGTTTGTAACAAACGTTAAACGCATTTTTAAAATCCCTTTTTGCACTAAGGCTATACGCTGCGTATCGGTCAACTGTGGCTCATGCTGGCTATTAACTGCTGTAAAAGTGTCTTGCCATGTAGTTAAATCGACACCAGTACCTTCAAGAACACTGTCTGCAATTTGCTTCCACTGTTCAATTGTCTTTTCGCTTAACAACTGTAATTCACTCAAACTAAGCGTTTCAACATCACTAAATTTCAACTCAACAGGACTGTCTTGTCCTTGCGATCTGAGTAGCGGGCGTAACATGGGCAGCAGTTCATTAACACGAGAAACCGCACTATTCTTAACAGCATCGAGGTGGTTTTTAATTGTTAGCAACTGCCCCTGTATTGGCCAAACTTGCCCACGAATTGGATTTAGCAATTGCTCAGGAACATCACGCAAACTATCAAACTGGCCGTTTTGCATACCTGATCTTAAATTCTGACGCTTTATCTCTGCATCCGTGGCAACGTCCTCAAGCGCTTCTTCAATAAACTGTAGTTTTTGAGTGATGACTGGCAGTGCATTAACATCCGCAATATGTTCATAGTCACTACTTGCACTACTGAGCATGTTTTCTAAATTGCTAGCAGACTGCTTTTGCTGATTAATATTATCAACTAACTTTTCAAAGCTTGTCTTGAAAGTACGGTAGCTCGATACAATAGCGCCATTAATACTTGGCAATGCAGTTTGCTGGTCAGTTTGAAGATTTAAACCCACCTCTGCAGCCAGTAGCGCTAGCTTTTCATTTGCTTGAGCCAAATCGAGCTTACGCAACGAGTGAAGTAGCGTGTCGCTTCCAGCTTGTTGCTCTTTTTGCGCTGTAGCGCTGTCATGACTATCGCTTAGTGCCCCGTCAATGATATTGCTGACTGTCCGCAGGCATTGCTTGTAAAAAGATTTCGGGAAGTACTCCAAACCCTCGCTATCGCTATCAATATCTACTATTAGATCCAAGACACGAGCTTTAATCCGCTGTGCGCTACTTTCAACAAACTCAGCAAATAAACGTGCTTGCTCGACTCGCTGATACAGTGATGTTTGCCTATCATCCAAATCTAGAATATGAGCATCTTGTAGTACCAACTTAGGGGCTACAAGCGGCTTAACTTTATCAACCAACTCTAAGATACGAGCGCGTTTATCAATCAAAGCAGGCAAACTGCTCGCAGAAGCAAGATCTCTAATCTCCGCAAGCTGTTCTTCCTCTTGCTTTAGGGTGTTGAATAAAGTTCGAGCCTGCTTTAATTGCTCATCAGCTTCAACCGTTGCATAGCCCAGAGGGCTGCGTCCAAGTGGCGCAAAAATATCATTAATACGCCCATAGCCATAAACTCGACTCAGAGTTTCAACCTTTGTTTGATAACCTTCTGGCCCCTGACTGGTAAACCAGTTATGCGCTTCAGTAATAGCATTATCAAGCCGAGAGCGTGGATAGCTTAGCCACTTAGCTGTTCGATCGTTGGAGTTCTCTAAGCTCAATAAATTGAGCTGGCCACACCACCACATCCAATCGTCAAACACATTTTTAGCTGTGATATTTGTTTCGGCGACATAACCGAAATACCACTGTTGCTTGGCTTTTTCAAAGGTCCATTGCTGATTCTTATTTGGTGCGGCAATGCATGCTAAAAACAAAGGTAACTGCGCTTGGCTGCGTTGTGGATTAACCAGCTCAGTAAACAGCCCAGCGTGCTCATCAGCAGTAAAGCCTTTAGCCATAAAGCTACCTGGTACTTTGAGCTTATCCAGCAAACTACTGAGTTCATCAGCGGCAACACCATGCTTTTGCTGAAGCCCCATCAGCCCATTAAGTTCAGTATGAGCAATGGCTAACGTATACCAACCTTTAAATAGCAAATCACGATCATTGCTTGATAGCTTGCCATCAGACTTGAGCGGCCAAGCAATCAAGCCACGCTCGTTTAAACGTTGACGCCACTTATGAATAGCATCACTCGCAAAATGAGTTAGCGCTGTGAGTTTGTTTTTAAACTTCGCTGTAAAACTATCTAAACTGAGAGTGAACTGATATTGCTGACAGTCACTCAGGTCTAAGCCAATACGCTCCAACTGATCCGCTTCACTCGGATTAATGTAGTGCAGCAGTATCGTGTCACGTAGCGTCTCACTATCATCTAAACGACTGTACTGCTCCATTAAGTGAGCAGATGCAGTTAGCGCCAACACAGGTAATTTACCATTATCCCTGCTGTAACCGCTGGCAAAGTCATACAAGCTATCGAGCTCGGTTTTACTACTCACCCAAGCAAATAGAGCCTTACCATCTGGATGTAGTTTAAAGGCATCTAATGTTAGCAAGCCGCCTTTTTGTCCGCGCGGGTTACTTAAAATGGCGAGTGGGTTGTCATCAGCTCCAGCTTTATTACTCAGCAGAATCTCATTGTATTGCCAGTTATTGTCCAGCACGCGAACAAAACCGGTGAGCCTAGCGAGCAATTTAAGTATAGGTTTCTGCCCACTCTGCTTTTGTAACTCTGCAATAGCCTGCTCGTGGCCATCACTCATATTCGGATCTTTAAAAATCATCGAATTATGCTGAGCACTGCGATAACGTAAATCCAAGCGCAACAACATCGCTACACTGGGACCAATATGAGTGGCCTCTGTTTCTGCTAATTCTGCGCTGTCACCTACGAGCTTATGCCATAAGGCATCTGCAGCAAACTCAATAGCAGGATGGTCATACAACAAGGTCAGCAAATACTTAAACTCACCCTTGGAGAGCGGCAACAAGATTGCATTGTTATCACCAGAATAAGCCTGCTCTTTGATGGAGAAAGTACGTAAGTTATCCAGTAACGTATCTAAACTTAAGGCTTGCTCAACTGCAGGGTAATACCACTCATCACCTTTACGAATAAATTTAGCCTGCTCAAGAGCCTGGCGGCATTGCAAGCGATCTAAACTCAATTTTTGATAAAGCGCAGCAACGGGCTCCTGGTCTTCATTTTTCAGTTGCAGGATTTCAGTCGCCAGTGGCACCTCTGATAAAGGCACAGGTAGCTGACCGTATAAAAGTGTGCGACATGCCGCTAATAAAGCCTGATCACGAATTTGAATGCCTTCAATAGCACCCTTATCTAATACGTGCTTCGCGACACGCCCAGAGCCTGCAAGCACTGCTTCGAAGAGTTCACCCACGTCATTTAAGCTACGACTTGCTTGCTGATACTGATATAAAATCGCATCAACGTTCGCCATAACTACGTTAAACCAACCAAAGTTGGCTCCACTCATGGCATAAGCGGCTTCTACTAAACCTGCTGGATAATCAAAGGTCAGCTTGCCCTCGTTACTTAAACTCGTCACATAATCAGATACATCGGCAAAAGCGTTATGCTCTAGCTCGACCAACTCAAAACGGCGCGCAACCGATTGAATTTCACGCAGTTGCTGACCGAGCAATGGTGAACAGAGTGCTACATAACGCAACCAAGGCAGTTTACGGCGCGGATCTTCTTCTTTAATAGCTTTACCAATTAAACGAATAGCTTGGCCGTCTAAGCGTTTACTATCATCATCTTCCAAGCCAAAGGTAGCGGCCTCAGCAACAGTTTCCAGCTCATCCAATACAACAAGTACATACTGAATACCAAAACGCTTTAAGTACTCATAAGCAGCTTGGACTAAGCCAACCACTAAAGTGTGGTCAGTGTATAAACTCTCCTCACTATGCTCGGCACTCAATTGTAAAGCATCGCTAAACTCAGCTGCAGAAAACCCCGTTGGCATTAAGCGCTCATAGGCTTGCTTAGCAATTTCGCCTTGAATCGAACCATCAAATTTTAACGTCGCCAGTGGTAAGAGCGCTTGATACAAACCAAAAGCAAACCAGTTATCCGAGTTTTGGTAATCAGATGCCACTTGCGAATAGCGGATATACAGCGCCAAGTATTTATCTTGCGCTTGAGTATCAAACAGCTGCTGATCACATAGCTGTGCTTGCTCATCACGCACAAACCAGCCTTTAGAGCAGTCGTTAATTTGCGCGATCAGCTCATGTCCTAAGCGCGATTTACCACGCCCCCACTCAGCTTCTACTGCGAACACATGCGCAAAGCGATCATCATCATGATCAACGGTATGCAAAAAAGTTTGAAAACGTTTAAAGAAGCGACTTTGCCCTACCAGCGGATCACGTGGCGGATAGTCAGAGACACCAGTAGCGGCCCAACGATGTTGTTTAGCTAGGCTTGCAACTACCTTATCGTCTAACTCAAAACTCATAATTAACGTCCTTGAATTGTTGAAATCAGCGGCTCACTGTACGCAGCTGTTTTTTAATTAGTAACGCTGGTAGATCAGCGATGTCTCTTACCGGTTAACCGCTCTTCGCGAAGGCGTAAGGCGCTCTCTTTAATAGCTTTTTTAAGGTCAGGACTTTTATAACCAAATATAGGAAATAACGGCAGACTGTAGCAGGCATCACCAAAATCCGGATGAATGCTATAAAACCCCAACTCACCGCGACCACCCTCTTTAAACTGCCAGAGCTTTTGGCTGAGTAAGCAGGCAACCAGTGGGCCTAGTGCTCGGTTTAAATCAGAACTATTAGGCTGTGTGGGATAGAGGCTGATCTGTAACTGTAAAAGCACCGCTAATAAAAAATCAGCTAGGCTACCCAGCAATACTTCATCACCTTCAGGTCCCTGTACCCAGACACTGACTTCAGTGGGAGTAAAAGCATCTTGTCCGCTAGGTAAGCTCAGCAGTAAACCACCCCGCTGCTCGGCTGCCCAAGCATCCTGAGTAAATACAAGAATGCTTAATAAAAACAACCAAGGCTGTTGTTTAAACAGCTCGGTTAGAGGCAGCTTATCGTCTATTGGAGACTGCTCAGTAAGTAGCCAGTTTTGATTGGGTGTTACATCCTTCAATAAAGTGCTCGGCACTACCAATAACCGTCCAGCGCACCAGTTCTGACTGGGTTCTTTACCGCTTGCATCAATAGTTGGGATTGCCAGCGTATCGGTAGCTTTTTGTGCCGTGCTATTCAAAATAAAAGCTGAACGTAACACACGGAATAAAGAGGGCGTCGCCGCATTATCGTTGAGACTGGTACCTATCAGCTCGCGCTCAAGCAGGCTTAGCGAACCAGGCATAATAGTGGGCTGCGTTTGCTTATCTTCTAAGACAGCCAACACCCATGCGCTGGCATCTCCAAGCTGATTGATTAGCTTAATCAGGACCTTAGGATCATTCATACTTCCAGCTTCACTGCAGCGTGCAGCTGCGAGACCGAGCCAATGACTGCGAATGGCCTCATTCAGCCCTAGCAACGCTAGCTGCCATTCGCCTAGATTGGCTAGCTTATTAAAAGCAGCTAATAACGGCTGACTGAGAATATAAGCGCTAGGGCTGGTCGTATTGCCAATAGGCTGAAGCAGGCGCTTAAGGGTAGGCACTGCATCAAATAGATTAGAGCTTTTATCTGCAGCAAGACCACCCTGTTGCCAAAGCGCAGCGCAACTCTGTGCTGCTTGCTCAGCTTTAGCATTCAATTCCATTTGCTCAGTCTCGCTTGTACCCATGCTAGATATCCCCCTCTTCTGCAGTCTGAGCGCTTTCAAGAAGACGATATAGTTCATCTAGATCATTAAATAGGGGCTTAGCACCTTCAACTCCATAACCATCTAGACTCAACTTACTTAAAATCGCCTGATCTAAACTGGTATCACCATCATCTAACGCTTGCTGAGCTTGAATTAATTGATCCTCGGTAAGCTGACCTTCAATTAAAGCTTCAACCAAAGTTTTAGCAGCAGCTATCAGTGCTTCTGAAGCACGAGTGGCTAACTCATAGCGCTCAAGCACGCTCAAGCAAAAACCACTCTGCTGGAGCACGTAATCAGGAATATACAAACCAAGTAACTCTTCCTGTCCAATCTGCGGCTGCACTGCGCCATAGCTGATTTTATGTAATAGAATTTTTCCAAGCGCAGAATTCAAAAAAACAGCAACGGCGGCGGCTGTTTCTTCATCAGCAAACTCTAGCCTTATCAAGTGGCTACTAATAGCACAGCCTTTATCTAAAGCATTCACCTTAACAGCCGTGCCTATTGAGCCAGTTCGAACAACGAGAACACAATACTCATCAATAAGAGCTTTTTCTGGCACATTCACAACTTTACTAATATTAGGTGCTCTGGCAGCATCTAAGCGCCCAGAAGATACCTCTGAAACTGTTATGTAAAGTAAGCCATTATCAACGAAGGTACGCTCTTCAAAACCATTTGCGATTGATTTAATTAACCCTTCAAGCTTAACACCTGTTTTTTTGGTAAACCGCTCAACAGCAATAGCTTGACTGCAGTAATACTTAGGGTCTAAACGATGCGATAAGTCAGATAGTTGGGGTCGACTATGGTGAGTAGCAGCGATGTTTAATGCGGCCATATATTCTTCATTTGCTAAAAAACCTTCTAATTTGAACTCTAGGCTCTTCGACCACGCAAATAATTTTTCAGCTTGACGAACCTTGTGGCCAATATATTTTTGCGCTGCTACATCTGCATGGTAAATATGGATTTTTGGAATAGCATGTAAGCTAACATGGCTAAATATTGCTCCACCACTCAGTCTTTGAAGCTGCTTTTGCCCATACTGGCTATTTAAATAGACTACTAAATAGTCTCTATCTAACGCTGCTTTCTGAGTGATTTTTATATTAATAATATCAGATACAGAATTTGCATATTTATAAGGAGCACAACATAAAACAGCTGCAGCACCAACATCGCCACTTTTATTAATGATAATATCGCCATCTTCGACTCGACATTTAGCCCATTTAATGTCTGCTTCTTTTGAAATATATTTAGCATCCTCAATATATGCATGTAGTCCTTTTACTTGCTTTGTCGTCAAATAGGGTATTGCTTCTGGAGTATCGGATGTAACGTAGTCTTTTGAAATTGTGCCAGTAACACCTAACTTTGGCTTTTGAGCTAGAAAAATAGATAAAGTAGGCTGATCAACGACTTTTTTGATAACTCTAATGATTTCTGGACAGTAGGATGGCGCAGCAAGAATGTCGATTAACTCTGTAGGCGCATAACGTTTAGCAAACATTACTCACCCCGCTTATAAGCAGAGACGATTTTATCAAGATCGTTTGGCACGCCAGCGTTATAGTCTTCAATATTGTTTTTCACCATGTATCCTAAAGTATCAGCAACAGCCATAAACACATCAGTTTGTGGCTCAGGTAAAAACTGCTCCGCTTGCTGTGGATTAGCTCGACGTTTTTGCAAATACATAATAGAAGTTTTAGCACCCGTACCCGATAGTTTGAAACAGTCACTAGGCAGCGAGATGACCGCTTTTACAATAGCTTTACCACCGACGAACTCACCAGATTGTTCATCTTTTTTCCCCATAATGTACTCGCGCACATAACGGTCACCTGAGTTACATAAAATACCATCAGGTAGCACTATCATCAGACGACCACCTGGTTTTAACAGTTGTAAACAGCGATCAATAAACAGCACCGCAGGATCAATACTTGAAGTAGCTGGTTTCCAGTTACCCTTACCATCAGGCTTGCTACCTAATGCTAAACCTTCAGTTGTCGGATGCAGATTGTAAATAGGGTTTTTTTCAGTACCACCAACACTACGTAAGTCAGTACGATAGCCTGCCCAGGTAGGGTTACCTTCCTCATCCAACTCCAAGTCACCAGTATCCTGCCAACGCATTTTCAAGTGATCATAATAAGCGTTATAGTTATCAACAACTTTTTGCGCAGGACGGAAGCCTCCGAGCACTTGCTCCATATTGGCTTTGTAGTTTGCTTTCGAGCTTTGGCCGTTTTTGCCTTTATCAAACTTCGGCGTACCAAAAGGCGGGTTAGTGCAGATCAAATCAAAACTATTAGGTTGCAACGCCTTAGTAACCAATGAGTTATCTGTATAGAAAATCTGTGCCTTAGGAGCACCTTGCAGCGCCATATTAACGCGAGCCAGCATGACCATGCGCGGCGCAGCGTCAGCACCGGTAAAGGCATTGTCACGCAAGGTTTGCTTGAGCTCTTGTTTTTGCTGCTCACTTAAACCGCCCAATTGCGTTTCTATTAAGCCATCAATTTGACTGAGCGCTACCGAGCCAAAACCAAAAGAGCCGCAGGTTGGATCACAAAAACGGAAGTCACCATTAGCTAGACGCGCCATTAATAGGTCGTCTTCAGCCATATCATGAATAGCAATTTCCAGCATGGCCTGCTTCACTGGATTCGGCGTGAGGTATACCCCTAGACCGCCTTTTGACTCAAAGTTAGCACGCAAGAACACATCAAATACACGCCCGAGCAAATCACCAGAAACATCACCGAGGGTACCGTTCGGTTTAATTTTCTTACCATCATTACTTATCACAGGACCCAGGTTCTGAATGGCTTCAAGCAAATCCAGGTAGTTTTTAGCAACCGACAAACGTAGGTGCGTATCTTCAGAGAAGATGGCATTTCTAGAGCCATCATCACTGGTTACAACATAGTCGGGGTGTGCCTTAAAGGTATCAAAAGCATCTTTTATCAGAGCAACCGCTTTATCGCCATGCTTCTCAACATATTGCCAGTTGTACACATCACCAAATAAGTGCGTGCTGCCCTCCTTATCGACAAAAGTAATATCTGGGTGATAGACACGGAAGCTTTCCAAGAACAACAACTTAGCCACTTCTTCGATAATGTCGTTTTTATCGTTCACCTTATCTTTAGTTACGCGATAGACATTTTCATGAAAGGCATCAAAACGCTGCATCAAACGTGTATAGATACGCATAGACCAGCGGAATGTTGGGTCACGCTCTAAACGGTCATAGCTGCGTAACTCTTCTAGCGATGGCAGAGCATCAACACCGTGAGTACCATCAGAGTTATCACTACCAAACAAGCTCAATACACGCTGATTAGTGATATCAGCGACTACAGCAAAGGTTGGCCAGTCGTTGATATCATCCAGCAACTCAGAAGCTAACAGGTCAAACTTGGCCGTATCAGCAGCATATTCCCAGTGACCTTCAGCCAAAACAATCAGCATAACTGGCGGAGTAAGGTTACCTTCGTGCATACCTCTAACCAGCCCAGCCATTGCAAACTCATGTGTAGGCAGCATTACAAGGGGTTGATCAAACTGGCTATGCTGTTTAACTAAAGCGTTGAATAAGCTTTCTAGCTGTTGTTGCTGATTAGCATTTTTACTGTTTTTCGACATGATGTTCTTCTTAAATTCAAAATAGGTTATGAGCTGCTATTCAGCACTAGAAAAGGACCTTTAACTGCAAGCACAGAATTTTGTTGAGCCAATCTGCGTATATGCTGCTCAGTCACAGTTACGCCCACTGGTAGCTTTTTCAATACGCTAGCCAACAACATGCGCCCATTGGCTTGCGTCAATAAAGTAACGATATGCTCTGTAATATTGGCTGGAACTTGATAGCTTGCAGATGTCTCTGCTTGAGGGTGATGCACAGGTTGTGCTGCCAGCCAGAGTGCTACTTGATACTGGTTAAAATGAAGTGCTTGCCAAAGCTGAGCATGCTCAGCCCATAGCTGCTCAAGCGTTTGTGGCTGACGCTGCAAATCTGCGATCAATCGCAGCAACGTATTCTCAAGTGATTTCTGATCCATTGTTTATTCTTACTCCTAAACGGCTGAGCGCACACAGCTGGCAAACAAGTACTTTTACACGTTAAATATTAATCGTTTTTAATATAAGTATTTACAGAATAAGCAGCATATACAAAACCGTACTCAACGCATCAAGACTGATCAAATAAGTATCACCATCTGCAGACGTTAATTTACAGATGGACTGCTCTGTTCTTCTGCAAGCAGAATCAGGTTGCATTAGTGTTGAAATCCCTAGTAAGTTCGACGAAATCCTGTGGTATCAAAAAACTATAGCGGCAATTTATGCTTTATACATAAAGTACCATTGATATACATTTAAGCAACAAACCACTTTGTGACGACTCTATACGGTTAGACCCGCATAAACCCAAACCTAAAACATCTCTCACAAGCTCACCTCAGCAGCATCTACTGTTCATTAACTGAAAAGCATGCGCTGCATGAAATACATTTATGCTCCAATTAAGAGTGGGATTGCCCACTAAATTGAGCAACCTTAAACGCAGAATTGGGGCTATCACGAGCAAGTGCATCTCAATGTGCATAGCCGAACTAATACGAACGAATGTTTAAGAGATTCGTTCGTAGCGCGTACTTCTACTCCCACCTACAGACTTTACTTTATGCGAGTCCACTAAGCGCTTGAGCAGCCGAGTCGCTTGCATCGGGGAGATACGACACAGGTCAGCGGCACTTGCACGATGAATAGCACCATGTTTATCTATGTAGCTCAGCACCATCTGCTCATGCTGAACGGGACTAAAGCCTGCCTGTCGAATGTACTCGGCGCTGCTGACCAGCGCTTTGGTAAAACTGTGCACTCAAGGTGTAAGTACGGCCTCTACCGGTACCGTGTGACTCAAGCAGTCCTATTTCAACAAGCTTCTCTAAGGTTGCTCGAACACTGGTTTCTGGCTTCTGCACAGACTCAACAAAATCTGCTGTCGTGAGACGGCGCTCATCGGGTAGGCGGGATAAAATAATCAGCGCGTCGATTGGTAGGCCACTCAACTTATCTTCATGCTCGACCACCATTTTTAGAAACGCTAAATCAGGTGCAGTATTCGATAAGTGCAGAATGACGGTGCAGCTGTTAGATAGTGAATAGTCCGGTGCAGGACGGCCATAGCGCAACATCCCTTCAAAAATACGGTCAATACCACGACCTATTCTTTCCGCTAAACCAATACGTTTAATAATGTCCGCTAACAATGGATTGCGAGAGCGTGGTGATACCACCAATAAATTCTTAAAGTTCACGCCATCTATAAAACCGCCTGGACTACTGATGGTAAGGCCATCATCGTCGAGCTTTACATGAACAGCGCCAAGCATGCTGTAATCTCGGTGCACAAGCGCATTCACAAAGGCTTCTCGAAATGCTCGTCGGTCATAATTGGGTACGGGAACACGAAACAAACCAACCTGGATTTCGTCTTCGATCACCCACGGCTTAAACTGTAAATATACCTCTTCAAAGATCTCAAGCAACGGCTTGCGATAAAACTCATTGACCTGAACACCTGTGCCACGCAGCACCTGAAACGCTACCTCATAGCTTGGTAGATGCTGACGCAGTAATGACTCAGTGCCAAGTAGCAATAGCCCAGCGACTGTTGGGTGACGTTTACCGTTGATATCCATAACCAAGCCGAGCGCATTGTCTAACTCTTCATCTGCTAGCGGCAGCAGGCTCTGATCACCACCATACTTTTTAATAGCATTACGTATACGCAGTCGTTGAATAGGGTCCAGCTGTTCAACAGCGACCTGTTCGATAAGCATTGCCGACAAATCAACCAGGCTCATTCATAACCCCTAAAACCAACATGTCACTTAAGCAGAACTGTACTCAGTTTATTTTACTAGGACATTGTCTTGCTGCTTCTTGGCTCACTACAACACCATTACCTTGTCGAGCAAACCATTGATTGGCAATATCTACCGTAATGCGATTGCCGTTAATGTCATACATAAACACTTCTCGACTGACTGCTAATAAATTAGCAACCTCTGTCAGCGTACTTAAAAGCTGAGCACCCTCTTCAAAGCCATCAGAACGACTACCGTTTGCTATCCAGACACCGAATTCAAAAGGACACTGGACTACTTGAGCCGTTTTTCCTGATTTGAAATCTCTTTCCGCAGCCTCGTAAGCTTGCTCCTCTAACAAAGAAGGGTCTCTAGAGTTACCAACACAAAACGCAGCAGGACCCAAGTCATAACCAGATTGAAGTGCTTCGATCGCACAGTTGTAAGCCTCACTGTACTCATCAGCCATTACTGGCGCAGAAAGAACCATAGCCAATACGCAAGCAATCCCAGTCAGTTGTTTTTTCATATCACACTCTGCTCAGTTAAAATATAATGCAACAGGTTATCGATCATGCTGCGGAAGGTATATAGACATTAATCAACGATGCAAGCTAAGGCTAAGCAACCACTTGACCGCAAGCCTGAACGTCTCTGCATCCGCACCAGAGACGTCTTTCAGCCCGACTTCTACATGTAGCAACCTACTTAGCCCGTACTGCCACCAAAGCAATGCCTACTGCCTCTGACCTTGGTTGCATACTTGGCCAAGTAGCTCGCCCTATAAAACAACTCATTCTGACTATGTAAATCACCAGCTTTAATTCGATATACAGCATTCTTAGCGATATGGACCAAACCTTCCGCTGCATCAGGAGCAATACCCAAAGCACTCGCCCAAGCCTCAGTCATGCGATTGAAGAGGTTATCCCTGCCAAGCTGATACGTTCCTAAATTGTTAAATGCATCATTATTGAGGAAGATAACAAAGTGGTAATGTGGCCTGCCGCCCTGTCCTTCCTCACGAGCCCATACGTACCTAATAGCCGTCTGATGAGCACTTGGGCTTCTTCGCTTAGCCATATCTGGTGAATGTATTATCTTGGCCTTGAACGATGAAATGAACCGGTCAATCAATCGTCGTTCATCCCATGTACCCCAATCAGAAGGGAGTCTCAAGTCAATCCTAAACGCAAAGGTCCGAGGGTGTTCACCAAGAGCGAGCTGCATCACATATACGATCCTCTCTAGATG
>LFRM01224398.1_pt3 | contig 15890 bp, 16 predicted proteins | sample 618341 | NCBI WGS metagenome assembly LFRM01 (sample SAMN03654438, study PRJNA283298) | anaerobic digester metagenome | isolation source: pool of bioreactors CSTR01a, CSTR02a, and CSTR03a thermophilic anaerobic... | place: Denmark: Kgs. Lyngby | collected 2014-05-21 | reverse complement strand
TTAAATGACTCAGTTTTATTGAATTGTTTAACCCAAGTATGAATTGATGTTGGGCTTAAATCATATTCTTCAGTTATCTCGTGGGCTGGCTTACCACTAAGATATAATTGGACCATTTGATGTTTGAATTCTTGGGTAAAGGTTCTTCGTTTTCTTCTTTCCATAGTTAGTCTCCTCACTTTTATTAATTCTATCATAATTGTGAGACTATATATCTTTTGTGTCTACTAAAGTGTAGCCCATCCAAAGTCTTTGCTATAAATAAATCTGTTATATTTTGCTTTTAAAAATTAAATACTTCATTAATGCTGCTATTGATATTCCATCTTTAATCTCATTATTAGCAATCAGCTTAATAATTTTGTCTTTATTTAACCAATGAACTGATTCAATCTCTCCATCATTGCCATTTAAGTCTTTGCCATACTCACAGCAAATAACATTAATCTTATTTGCTGTTATTGCTGAATCTGCAAAAATATAGCCTAAATTAATACCGTTTATCACAGATACACCTAACTCTTCTCTGGCCTCTCGCATACCTGTTTCAACTCCATCTATATCACTTACATCACCCATACCTTGAGGTAGCTCTAATGACGTTATTTCAATAGCCTGACGTTTATGTTTTACAAGTGCAATTGTGTCATTTTTTTCAACAATTACTACTGCACCGTCGCGCTTATTTGCACTAACAAATCGAAACATTTTGTGCTGTTGGCCCCCTTTTACAATTTTATCAGGTGCTTCTAAAGCTTCAACGCGCATATCTACTTCAATATCTGCCTTCCATACTGTCTGCCATTTTCTTGTCATTATAAACCTCCCTACTAAATAATATTTATTCTTTTGTTTGAAATATATAATTATTAAGGTTAATATTTATTAACAATACTAGTTATATATTCTATAATCTCTTTTCGTTTGTTTGTTTCTGCTATCTTAATGGTTTTATCTTCAATGTTTTTTCTTAATATATATGACATTCCATCCGTTATTTCATTTCCTACTATAACATTCATTGATACTTCTTTGAAAGTAAAATACTCTGGGTGAGTCAATGACATAATAGTCACAACATCGTGTAAATAGGCGACAATGTCAGTATAAAATTCAACTGATTCTTTAATCAAATTTTGACCGATTGTCTTTTCTTTAAATTTTGATAATTCATCTTTGGTTATATAAACTGTACTGGTAGTGTCTAATGTACTAATAACAATAGGTATACCGCTATCAATAACAATTTTTGCAGCATAACTATCACTATAAAAATTGAATTCAGCAAACTCATTGACATTACCTTTTCTGTCTCCACCGCCCATTATATAAATAGATTCTATTTTCTCTTTTATTTCGCTATCAAAAACTAAAAGTTTTGCTATATTAGTTAAAGGACCAATTGCTATTATAGTTATTTTTTCATTTGAGTTTTTAATTATTTCATAAAATTTGTTTAAACCAGCATAAGCTTTATTGTTTACTTTAAGACCTACTCTATACTTGTCTCTTAAATTTGCTAAGCCATCAATTCCATGTACAACGCTGTCATTTTTTTTATCATAGAATATAGGTTTGGTTGAACCTTTTATTATTTCGATTTTTTTGTCAAAAACATCCAATAGTAATTCTGTGTTTAATGTAGTGTTTTCAAGAGATACATTGCCAAATACCGTTGAAATTGCTAAAATATCTAATCTTGGAGATTTTAGTGCAACTGCTAAAGCAAGCAGGTCATCTATGCCTGGATCACTATCGATTATAACTTTAATTTTTTTCATATTACCCTTTCCTTTACAAACAACTTATACTAATTTATACTAAAAAAGCAACATTAATAGCTGCTTATTTTAGTAAATAACTTTTTAGTTGATTGAAATAATGATTTCACTGTTTTGTTTATCATAAAAATCTAAATAGTATATATCTTCTTTTTCTCCTAAAACCAATTCCCCATTGTGAATTGGCAATACCGTATTAGTTCCAATCAATGTACTTTTTAAAATGGAAGAAACTAATTCTGGATCATCTTTTGATAAAAATTCTTTTTTAGATGGAATTAAATAAGTTAGTTCCCTTTCCAAGTCACTTAAAGATTCATCAGCATACTTTAAAGATGACGATAGTAAAACTGCAGATGCTGCTGAAGTTCCTTGTACTACAACAAAGCCACTCTCAACTTGGCTTTTTTTAACTAATTGGCTAATTTCTTTGGATAGACTTTGTCTGTTATCAACTTTAACTCTATAAATCATCGTTAGCCTCCTTGATAGTTACAATTTCACTATTTCCAGTTGTAAACGCTGTTCTTGGAAATGAGTCTCCTCTAAAATAAGGCTCATTTATCAGTTCTGATACGACTGATGCCAGTATCGTTGTTGGAGCATGATTCATTAAAACAGATATAAATTCAAAGCCTTTAATATCTTTTGGAACTTCAATGTAATGAGCTTGTTTTGGTATTTGTAATTTATCTGACTTACCATTAACAACTGCCAAAACAGGATGATTTGTTATAACCGCCTGATTCAAAGTCTCATTAATTCTTGAAATACTGTTAGATTCTACATCGATATTAAATATAACTGGTACTTGTTTTGGATATTTTGTAAAATAGTTTACATGGACCCAGCTTTCTGAATCATCAATGGTACACATATGTCCACTAACTTCAATCATTGTAGCAGCACCGAAATAAGTAGTAACGTGATTTAAGTCATCACCTATAAAAGCAAATCCTCTTGCATCTTTAAATTCATTAGCCACAGTGCTCATTTGTTGCAACATAGGATCTAATTTATCATCATAAGATTTAGTATATTTAACGATATTATTTTTCAATTCATCTTCAAAATCTGAAATTCCTTTAAGTTTTCCAAATCTGGCCGCAATCATTGAAAGTGCAATTGTTGATGCAAAATAACTTCTAAGACCTGGACTGTTGTCTCCTGGCGGTGTTCCTACTTCTAACGTTACATGTGCTTCATTACCAACTGCAGAGTCTGCATTATTAGTAACTGCCATTGTATTACATCCAAAATAGTCAGCACGTTTTAAAGCTTCTTTAACTCTAGCCGCCCCACCTGAAGCACTTATCCCAATTACTAAAACAGAATCTGGCTCTTGGAGATCTTTAAAATTATAATATCTAGATACATCAACAGGTGTTATAGCTTCAAATTTATTACCAAAAACATTTCCAAATTTCTCAAAAGCTTTTACTGTTGATTGTGCAGCTAGTAGAGAGTCTCCACTGCCGGTCATTATTATATGTCTTACTTTAGATAATTTATTTTCAATTTCTTCATTTGATAAAGCTTTGTCAATATTCTTTATTTGTACCTCGACTAAATCAGATAAAGAATACACTTGCTTAGTCAATGGATTTAAATTTTTATTCATATTTTGTATTTCCTTTCTAGTTTTTAATTACAGCAACACTTAGTTTTCTTGGTCTTGGACCATCAAATTCAGCAAAATAAACTGCTTGTTTATCACCTAAAAGCAATTTCCCGTTTTCAACTAAAAGCGTTAACTGAGTTCCAGATAGTGCAGTTTTAACATGACCACCTGCATCTGCAGCAGTTTCTCTATGTTTAAAATCCACTCTAGTTGGTACCATTAATTCAATTTGATCATTAAAATCTTTTACATGACTTTCACTTTGATTGCTAGATATAACTAAACCAGCCGTAGAGTGTAATACAGAAACATGTAGCAGACCATTTTCTACATTATTCGTTTTAATTAACTCTTTTAATTTTTGTGTTACATTATTCATAGACATAAAAGATGTTTCAACACCAATTGTTTCTAATTTTAGATCATCAAACTCTTTTATAGACATAACGTATTCGCACTCTTGAGGCCCATCAAAGTCTAGTAATACCAGTCCTTGGGATGAACCAAGAACAACTTTACCATCATTAATAATTAAATTTAATGAATTTTTCATTATACTAGATTTAATGTGACCTGATGAATCATATGGTGAATGCTGTTTTTTATAATTAACTCTAGTTGGAAAATTTCTGTCAATTTCATCGACTAAGTCATCCAAACCTCTTTGATCCCAAAAAGAAGTAATAGCAAATCCAGTAGTTGGCCTTAGTGAAGTTACTGTAAGTATTCCAGTAACTACATCACTTTCTTTCACAAAATTCTCTACCACATCAGTTATTGAGTGATAGTGTCTAAACTTTGTGCTAATTTTATTTACTTTATACATAATTCCTCCTAATCGAAAATTATTATTTCACTAGACTTTATTGTCTGTTTATCAAAAAAGTCATTAACAACAACTTTTTCTTCGACTCCATCAGCGTTTACAACTACTTCAGTTTTACTTCTAAAGTATTCCTCATTAGCAAATTCAGCTACATAAGAAGATAATAATGCAATAGGTAAACAATCAAACAATGGCTGTAGCCAAGTAAATTGCTTGTTAGTATCAGGTAGCGGACAAATAGTTACACCATCAATTGAGCCTTGCTCTATATTACCAATAACTAATATTGGCCTTCCAATTTCTTTTGCTTGGTGAATAGTTTCTAAGATTCTGCTATAACTATTACTATACTTATCTAAAACAATTACAGTTGGAACAGTTTCTGGGTTTTTAAAAAAAGTATTAATATGACACCAGTTTTCACTATCGTCTACTGTACACATTGCTCCAAATGCCTCGACAGATGTCGCAGCTCCAAAAAAAGCAGTTGCATATTGTCTGTGATCTCCAACATAATCATATCTATCGTACACGTTGTCTTTTGCAAATTGTTTAATTGTATTGTCGATTGTTTGCCAATTTTCTAAATATCCAGCATGTAAATCTTTTATTTCTTTAGTCCAAACATCGGCAGTATCTGGATTTAAAGTTCCACGAACTCGTCCAAATCTTTCAACAAACGCAATTAATCCTAAAATACTCGAAACATAAGTTCTTAGCCCTACAAAAATAGGATGTTCATATTGTGGAGTTTTTAGATCAAAAACTCTTTTAGCTTCTTTAGCAACAGGTGAATCTGGATTATTTGTCATAGCTACTGTAAAAGCACCAATTTCATTTGCTTTTCTTAAGGCTTCTTGAACTCTAGCTGTGCTGCCACCAGAACTAATTCCGATAACTAATGGGCTGTTTGGCTCACCAATTCCAATTTGTTGTCTAGTTAAATATCTTGAAAAACTTAATGGATTCATAACTGTAACTCCAAAACAATCACAATATTTTTCAAATAATGGTTGTACTGCTAATGCTGCTGCATAAGAATCACCAGAACCCACAATAATAACTTTTCTAATATCAAGTATTTCGGAAAAACTCATCACTTTTTCTAAATCTTCAGAAAAAACATTTTCAAGTTGAAGTGGTAACATTTCCTCAATACTTTCGATTTGCATTTTTAAACTGTTTAAATAACTCATTTTATTCCTCCTTTAGTAATATAATCCATATATTAGTATAAATACACTTAAAATATATAGTAAAAAACCTGAATATAAGAAACTCATTGTTCTACTTGAAGACCCATTAAATTCACCGTAAACATGGCCCCATAGGTATGACCAAAAATCTGCAGTCTTTCCTATCAAAAATGACACCGGTGCACTTAAAAATGGTATCCCCATTATATTTAGAACATTTCCACCATAATGAAAAAGCCCTGAGCCTAATCCTAGAATCACTTGTTTTCTATATTCTCTTTTGAAGTAAACATTTAGTTGTTTTGATCTGTATAGTAAAATTGTTGTTGAAATAAGCGCTCCAAAAAATGAACCAATTGCTAGTAGACCAACACAAAGTAAAGGTGCAAAGCCATTTGGATTCAAAGCGGTTCTTGTGCCTATTGAAAAACCATATACATACATTGACACTAAAACATTCGCTAAGATAACATAAACTATATATTTTTTAGACCCAATTTCATCTTGACTAATTTTTTTAATATCTCTATCTCGTAAGACACCAGCATATTGTGATAGAAAACCTGCACTAAGCATAACTATTAAAGCCACAAATATGTATAATGGTGAAATGCTATCAGGCAGTCCACCAACTACTAACGATATTATAAGTCCTAGGATAGTTGATGTAATACTAGAAATTGATGTTACTAATATTAAGCCTACTTTACTTATATTTGTTATACTAATTAACATACCCAAAGCCATAAATAAACCGCTAAACATTACTAGTATAGCTAAATCCATTTTTCCTGAAAGTTCATTCAAAATTCCAATCGGTACAAATTGTTTATTAAAAAATAATAAAATTAGCCACACAAACAATACTGATGAAGTATATAAAACCATAATGAATGCAGGGATTGGAAACTTTTTTAGATGTTTTGCAACTTGCATCCAAGATCCCCACATTGCACTAGCAAACAATGTTAATATAATATATATCATTTTCTATACCTCTTTAATTCAAACAACAATTTATTCATAATTATCATAAACTTCCTTAGCCAAGTCATTAGCTTCAGATCTTCTAGCGCTCATATTTTCAATTGCTCCAAAATAATCAATATTAATAGATGAAGCAACATTTGCCATTGTGCCAATCATTACTGAGTCATTTTCTTCAGCATATGAGTAAAGTGCAGATCCAGTTGAACTGTTTCCACTGCCTGTAGGATCTTTGATATTTCCAGTTTTTATGCTTGGGTGAAAATAGACTTCATCTTTACTTACTGTGTATAAACCCCTAGCACCAACTCGAAATAAAGTGTAATCTACTTTAAGCTGCTGAAGTTTTTTTATTATCTCTTTTTCGTCTTCAGTTTCAAAAAGCTTTGACGCTTCAAATATATTAATCGAAAAGATATCTACAAAGCTTAGTGCATGATCGAGTTGCTTATATCTCTTTGGAGTACAAGCATTTAATTCTATTTCCCACATGATTTTAAATCCATCGCGCTGTTTAATCTTTCCAAGTTTTTCCCAAAAGACATAATCACTTGATTGTGCTAAATATAAACCTTTTATATTTTTACCCTCAGTAACTTCACCAATTTGTTCAGGACGAATTTTCATGAAGCCAAGATTTGTGTGCAATTCGCTATTACTCATCTCTGACTTAGCTGATTGATATGTATAATTACCATTTTTTAGATATTTTAAATAATGACGAGTAGTGCTTTCACTTGTTACATAAATACTATCTGTAATAACTTTGTTATCCTTTATCCACTGACCAAAATAATCATAGAAATCTAGTCCAACATTACAAACAAGCTGACAAGCATCTGTCCATAATTTGACTCCAGTGTAGGCAAAAATTGACGGACCACCAAGTTGAATTTGATTTGCTGAACCATCTTCGAATTCAACGTCATCAATCATAACATTTCCTGCTATAATATAATCTATTTTCAACTTAAGAGTCCTCCTCTATTCTTTCAGGGGCAACTCTAGCCATTTCTCTTTTCTTTTTTGCACTTGAGAATAAGACCAAACCAAAGATTGTCGCAAGATATGGAATCATTTGAACAAACTCAGTTGGTATCTTAAATCCTTGTAATACCATAGCTATTGCGTCTACTGCACCAAAACCTAGAGCCGCAATCAAAGTAATATATGGACGTCCTGCTGCAAGATTCATCGCTGACATTCCAATAAAACCTCTACCAGCCATCATGTCTCTACTAAAGAATGATAAATAGCTCATAGACATAAACGCTCCACCAAGTGATGCAAATAATGCTGATAAAATAAATGCATAGAAGTGAGTTTTTGTTACATTTAATCCTACAGATTTAGCTGCGTTTGGATTTTCGCCAATTGCTCTTATTCTTAAACCTATTGTTGTTTTGTAAATTACAATAGAAACTATAATAACCATTATAAACGCTAAATATGTAAGCAAACTATGTCCAGAAATAACATTTCCTATAAAAGGTATATCTTTAATAAAGGGTAAGTCAATATTGGGTACTGATAAACTATTGAGTCCGTGGGAAGCTCCTTTATCTCCACTTAAAACGTAAAGAATAAAAACTGTCCCGCCAGCAGCCATTGTATTAATAGCAATACCAGTTAACATCATATTTGCTTTTAAAACTAATCCCATGTACGCAAGGATTAGTGCAATTAATACTCCACCAATCATAGCGCCTAAAAGCCCTAGCACTACACTTTGTGTCCATGCACTAATTGCAACACCTGCAAGTGCTGAAGTTAACATTATACCTTCGATTGCAATATTAGTTATTCCTGCGTGGTAAGATACCAAAGCTCCCATTGAAGCATAAATAATTGGAGTCGCCATTCTAATCATTGAAAACAATAATTTTTGAATAAATTCCGCTGTGAACATTTATTTAACCTCACTTTCTTTAACTATTAATCTATGTCTATATTTAGTTAAAAACAGTTCTGCTGCTACTAGCATTATTACTAGTGCTTGAACTACAGACACAAATTCAAGTGGAATATCAGTTGTTCTACCTACTATATCTGATCCAATTCTAATGTATGATAAGAAAAGAGCACTTGGGATAACTAATAACGGTTTCCCTTTTGCAATAACTGCTACCAACATTCCGTCAAATCCATAGCCTAGTGAAGCCATCCAAATAAATCTTTCATACTTTCCTAAAAGTTCAATTGTTCCCCCAACACCAGCTAGTGCTCCACCTAACATTTGAGCAATAATTAATGTACTAACAACACTGACTCCTGCATATTTAGCAAATTCAATATTTTTACCAGTCATACGAATTTCATAACCTCTTGTTGTCTTATAAAGAAAGAAATGAACAATTAATACTGCAACAAACGCCATTATTAATCCTGTAGAAACTTGAGTACCTGGAATAATAGTTGTTAATCTAGCGGATTCTGGCAATAAAGATGATGCATTAAAAGTTACACTTGGGTCACTCATTTTGTGAAGTAATAAATATTTACCTAATAAAACTAGAACATAATTCATCATAATCGAGATTACAACCTCATTTGAATCATATTTTATCTTCAAAATGGCCGGAACCAAGGCAAATAGTGCACCTACCCCAGCACCAACTGCAATTAGGATAATTGGTGACAAAATTATCGGTAATCCTGAAAGTATTTTTGTTGCAAGAAACGCAGTTATTGAAGCTGATAAATATACAATCCCATCACCAGTTAAATTAAACACGTTAGCTTGTAACATTAAAGAAAACCCTAGGCCAGTAAAAATAATTGGCACCATGAATTCAAGCATATTACCAATAATTCGAATATTTTTAAAAGGGCCAAACATGAATTGTCTAATAACAAATAAAGGTTGCTCACTTATTATTAATATTACTAACAGTGCTAGAGCATAAGCCAATAATATTGCTGATAAAATTCTTATTGGCTCAAAATATTCAATTATTTTTTTTCTCATTTTAGACTCCCTCCAAATTTAGCAGTTTGCAATCCTAGCATGTACTCCCCTAATTCGAATTCATCAGTTTTACTAGCATCTTCGAAATAACCTACTATTTCTCCATCTCTCATTACCATAATAGAATCTGCAGCTTCAAGTAACTCACCAATGTCAGCTGATATTAGCAAAATCCCTTTGCCTGTTTGCCTTGATAAATTGACTAAGTAATTTCTAATAAAAACAGTAGACCCTATATCTATTCCTCTTGTTGGATGATTTGCTAAAACAAAACTACTATCGGATGATAATTCCCTTGCAACTATTGCTTTTTGAATGTTTCCTCCTGATAAGCTACCTACTTCATCATCTGCATCAGAACATTTTACAGTAAACTCTCTTATTTTTTCATTTACATATTTATCAATTTCTTTTTGCTTAAGTATATAATTTTTTGAAAATTCTTTAGTGTAATAGCTGTCGATGATGATATTTTCTTTTACACTTGCTGTAGAAGACGCTCCCAAAGTCATTCGGTCTTCTGGAATGTGGGCAAATCCGTTTTCACGTATTTCTCTTATTGTTTTGCCTTTAATATCTTCGTTATTTATAACAATTGAACCGGTATAATCTGTGGCGAGTCCACTTATAATTTCACTTAACTCAGATTGTCCATTACCTTCAATACCAGCAATACCTAAAATCATTCCAGCTTTTAAATCAAACGTAATATTTCTAAGCATTGGATTACCTAAGTTGTCGCTATAAGACAAGTTTTTTACTTCTAAGACTTTTTCGCCTAGAATCGGTTTATCTTTATGGATGTCTAAATTAACTGATCTTCCCACCATTAATTCTGACAATTTCTGCTTAGTTACATCTTTAATACTACCCGTGCCAACTGTTTCGCCTCTTCTTAAAACAGTAAATCTATCGCATATTTCTTCTACTTCTTCAAGTTTGTGAGAAATAAAAACAATAGTGTGGCCTAAATCTCTTAATCCTTTTAATTCCACAAACAACTCTTTTGTTTCCTGTGGTGTTAACAGAGCAGTCGGCTCATCCAAAACCAGAATATCAGCACCTCTATATAGAGCTTTTAATATTTCAACTTTTTGTTTTAATCCAACTGATATATCTTTTACTAGTGCTTTTGGATCTACATGTAAATTATATTTTTCTGATATCTTTTCAGTTTCTTCAATAGCAAATTCTTTATCAAAGAGACCTCTCTTATGCGGTTCGTTACCCAAAACAATGTTTTCTGCAATAGAAAGAGAAGGAACAAGCATAAAGTGCTGATGCACCATGCCTATTCCTTTTTTTATCGCATCAAAGGGGTCAGTGATATTTGCTGGCTCCCCTTTAAGAAGAATTTCGCCTTTTTCTGCCTTAATGAAACCAAATAAGATATTCATCAAAGTAGTTTTTCCAGCACCATTCTCTCCGACTAAGGCATGTATTTCGCCCTCGTTTAGCGATAAATTAACATTATTATTTGCAACGAAACCATTATCGTAAACTTTCGTTATACCATTCATACTTAATGCTTCTATCATGCTATTTCTCCTTTATTAATGTATAAATTAATGGTTTCTAATTTGAACTAAGTATTTTAAACTTATGGTTTCAAACTATTTTTTAATTCGTTGTACTGATCAGCAGTTAAATCAAAGAATGATGGAACAGTAACTTTACCATCTGAAATATCTTGAATCAACTGATCCATTTGAGCTTGTATTTCTGTACTAACTAATTTTTTGTAAATGTCGTTTTCTGCAATTCCTACTCCATTTTCAGCTACGCCTAATCTTTCAACAGTTTGCCAAGGTACATTGTCTGCTCCTTTTACAAAACGGTCAATAACTGCGAATGTTGCTTCGCCCCAACCTTTTAAAGCTGAAGTTACAATTGCTTCTGCTTGTTCGTCATCTTTTCCAACAAATAGTGCTGCTTGGTCTGTATCTACTCCAAAAGCAAGTTTTCCTTGATCTTTTGCAGCTTCTAAGATACCAAATCCTGCAGGGCCAGCAATGTTAAACACAATGTCAGCTCCTAAGTTGTATTGAACGTTAGCAAGTTCTTTTGCTTTTGCTGCATCTAAGAAGTCTCCAATAACTGAAGTAGCTACTTTTGTTCCTAAATTTGCATCTTTAGCACCACTTAAATAACCAGTAAAGAAGTCACTTAGAACTGGATACTCCACACCAACGATACCGCCAATTGTTCCTGTTTCACTAAGAAGTGCTCCAAGGTAACCAACTAGATACGCCGCTTCGTTTTGCTTGAAACTTTGACCAATAAAGTTTGGATGTTCAATTTCCATATCAGCTGGAGCGTCTAATACCATATAGTATTTTTCAGGGTATTCGCCTGCAGCTCTGTATAATTCATCAATTAAACCTGAACCTGCACTACCAATAATTAATTGTGCATCTGATTCTGAAGCTTCCAATACTGCCGCTCTATATTTTGAAGTGTCAACAGGAAGTTCAATGAACAATGGGTCAATACCCAATTCTTTCTCAGCTTTTTGAGCTCCTACCCAAACAGCGTCAGAAACAGATTTGTCTCCTCTATGAGTAAAAACAAAAGCGACCTTAATTGCTTTTTCCCCATTATCATCAACAGCTGGTTTATCTGAACCACCACAAGCTGTTAAAGATAACAACATAAACCCGACTAAAATAAACGATAATACTTTCTTAAACATGATTTTTCCTCCTTTTATGTTTAATTTCATCAAAACAAATAAGATAACTAAAATGTAAGCGTTTTGACATCTAAATAATACCACACTATTAATAAAATTATCTAAAATTATTAAAATTACACATCGTAATCTTACTTAGTGCAAAATTACACAAAAAAAAGTTTAATGACAAAATTGCCATTAAACTTTAATTAAATCTTATTGGTATAAAATAATTTCGTGTAAACTCCTATAAATCTATTGATAACAAATTGTAAACCTGATAGATCAGATATATTTACATTATTAAGCACAACCATGTCATACTCAAATAATATACTTTTCTCCACTCTATTGTACAAATAGTTTTCATCTTTACCAGTTATAGCAACTACATCTACACCATTTTCTAAACAAACATCTACTAGCAATTTAATTTCTGCTGTTTCCCCACTAGCACTAATAATAATTATTAGCTCTTTGCCAGTCATATTGTTTATAACATTATCTAATTGATACATTTTATCAAGCACTTCTATCTTTTTCCCAATAGCCAACAAATGTTTTGATATTAGCGTTGCATAATACTCTGAGTCGCCTATTCCAAAAGCATAACAATTTTCAGTTAGAAACATTTCATTAGCGATTGAAATCATTTTATTTTCATCGATTATTTTATTTGTTCTTTTAATCAAATCAATGCTTGAATTATTTATGTTAATGTCAAGAGATTTTGGCTCCGCTTCATTTGTCGTAAAACTGTTATAGTACAAATCATATTTTAATTCTGTGAAATTATCATAATTTAATTTTTTAGCAAACCTCACAACAGTGTTTATTGATATATAATTATCTTCAGCAATCTCCTTTATCGTGAGATTTTTAATGTTATTCCTTTCGGCAAGCAAATATTTCAAAATTTGCATGTCCGTATCATTAAACTTATTTCGAAATTCTTGAACTCTTTCTGGAAACATTTTTCACTCCTTTTATAGATGTTATAAATATAATTATAGAGTAAATAAAAGCTTACAATATATTAAAAGCCAACTTATAATTCTTCTTTATAATTTTTCATTAAGTCTTTTACTGCATTGATAGACTCAACTCTTAATTTAGAAAAATTATCAATAAGACCAAAACCTCTAATATTTTGAGCTGCAGCTACATTAGCATAAACTCCAACTGCTAGTGGATCTCCATCAAATTCGCAATAGGCATACAAAGCGGCCCCAGTAGAAGTATTACCACAGCCAGTTGGATCTACTATTTTGCCCAAGTTTGCAGGNNGGAACTGGTAGTGCTTGTAGTGCATCAATGCATTCAACTTCACTACTTACATCAAACAGTGATTTAGATTCTTCAAGGTTTATTGAAAATATATCTGTATGATTTAAACACTCAATTACTTTTGGTAAATATTCAAAATGTGAACTTGGTGCTTCAATTTCCCACATTAATTTAAAGCCATCCCTTTGCTTTATTTTACCTAAATCATTCCAAAAAATAGAATCAACATTTTGCGCAATATAGACACCTTTAACATTTTTGCCAAATGTTACTTCTCCAATCTCTTTAGGAGATGTCTTCATGTAACCAAAGTCTTGAATCCAATCACTTCTAAATCTTTTAACCGTCATATCAGATGAATATGTACCATCTTCATTATAGTTTAAATAAGAATGATTACTATGTTCACATTTAATTTTTATATGTTCCATTGAAATCTCGTTTTTTTGAGCCCATTGATAAAATTGTTTTCGACCATCTTCACCTATGTTGCTACATTGAACGACTTTGTCTGTAAATAGTTTAATCCCAGTAAAAGCAAATGTTGCCGGCCCACCTAAATTAATATCAGGGTTTGTTGCGCCATCATAAAATTTAACACTATCTAGCATAAAATTACCCGCAGCTATATATTCCATAATTTTCACCTCTTCTCAATTTTTATTTAATTTATTTCGTTTTCTAATTCTAAAACTTTAGCCATATAGTTTTCTACAATAGATTGGTCGATGTTGCCTCCCCATTCGCTATTTTCAAAACAAGATCCAACAAGCACAGCATCTGCATTTTTTAATCTACTTTTTACGTTATCTAAATTAGTGCCTCCACCTAAAACAATAGGCATGTTTGGAAATGCTTCTTTAATATCTAATACGATACGGTTATTTAATTCTTCATCACTGTTGTATACTTCAACAGCTTCAGCTCCAACCATAGCTGCGGACCTTACCAAAGCTAAAATATTTTCTTTATCATATTCACCTTTGAAATGATATCCAGATATCTCAGCAATCATATTAACACTTTGTGCTTCAATTTTATTTCTATATTCAAAAACTTTTATAGGATCAGCAACAACTCGTCCAAATGGTGATTCAGTTTCTCCAATTAAAGCTGTACATCTAGTAAAGTCAGCCCCTACTGATTTTGCGACAGCCAAAGATGGTGTTATACAGTTCCACATGATTTGTACTCCAACTTTAAAATCTTTGCTGACTACTTTTTTAACTTCATTAGCGATTACAGCAAGTGAAGTAGCACGAACGTAATCAGTATCGTCACCACTCGGGTAGACTCTATCAACAGTTTGAATCAAACAACCTTGTGCTCCACCCTTTTCTAAAGCTTGAGCATCAGCTATAGCTTTTTCTATAGACTTTTGTAGGTCCCCATCCTTATAGTATGTAGTTCCCGGTAATGGTAGTAAGTGAATTAAACCTATTACCACCTTTTTATTCTTCTTTTTAGCATCTTTAAACATAAAAACCTCCTTTAATGAATTAATGATATAACTTTACAATAGCAATGTCCAATACAAAAAAACACATTTTTTTATTTGTTATAAAACATAATTCATAAATCAATAAAAATTATAAATGAAATTTTAAAATTTACATTTGATTTAAAACAGCTTAAAACGAGATAATATTGAGTTGAAATAACGTTTTATAAACTTACAATATATGAATTTAAAATCTATTTAAACTAAAAATATATATTTTCAAATATATTGAAAGTAAGCTAAATATTACAATACTATGTGAAATTATTTTTATGCACTTGCAATGAAATATGATATTATTGAAATATTGGAGGAAAAACAATGATACATAATATTAAACTGATTTGTACCGATATGGATGGCACTCTACTTAATGATAAACAAGAATTACCAATAAAATTTAAAAAAGTAATGAGAGCATTAGAAGATAGAGGGATTATTTTTGTAATAGCAAGTGGTCGCGGAATTGCTGGCATAAAATTTAAAATTGACTATGATAGTGACAACCTTTTCTATATTTCAGATAATGGCGCTATTTTAAGAAGCAGCGACAAAATGTATTTCAAAAATTATTTTTCAAATATAGAATCAAAACGAATCATAAACAAATTCAGAAATTTAAAAGAAGCAACAATTATCGCCGCAGCTGAACACATTAATTATGTAGAATTGCACAGTGATCACAGTTTAAACGATATCGAGAATTTTTTTGTAGATTTTAAAGTTATAAAAGACCTAAATGTTATTGAAGATGATATTGTTAGAATAACAATGTTAAGTCATATGCACTCCTTTGAAAATTATTTGCACAAAGATTTAGATGTGTTCAAAGAAAATTATTTTGTAGTTAGAGGCGGAGAACAATGGATTGACATAATGAAACAAAATAGTAACAAAGGTAATGCTTTAGAATATTTGCTATCTCATTTAAACATATCAAAAGAAAATACAATTGGTTTTGGGGACTATCATAATGATCTTCACATGCTAGAAACAGTCGGAATTGCATATGCAGTTGGTAATGCCCATCCAGATATAAAAGCTATGGC
>LFRM01086371.1_pt1 | contig 15894 bp, 16 predicted proteins | sample 618341 | NCBI WGS metagenome assembly LFRM01 (sample SAMN03654438, study PRJNA283298) | anaerobic digester metagenome | isolation source: pool of bioreactors CSTR01a, CSTR02a, and CSTR03a thermophilic anaerobic... | place: Denmark: Kgs. Lyngby | collected 2014-05-21 | reverse complement strand
TGTTTTATTACAAATCATTTCCCAATGCGGTATTGCTAGAGCTTACTAATTATTGTAAAGGTTTTCTTTTAATACAAAATGTTGATAAAAACTTTATTACCTAAACGCCTAATTCAATAAAATTTTATTACCACATTGGTATTTTATCAATAGATCTACACCAGATTTTTTTCATAGGTGCTCAAGCGATAGTGATGTCGGCATACCTTGTAATTTCGCAGGTTGTTCAGAACCACATTCTGGTAATGGATATATTGGAATGATATTGAGGATAGACAGCAATTATTATCAATACAATGCAGGATATGTAGAGCATATAGCTACAGAGATTTTCCCTTCATTAGTGAGAAATAAGTATTATTTAATTAAATTTTTTTATAAATTAGCACCGAATTCAGGAATAGCAAGTAATGGACTTGGAGTATATTTTTCAGCATCTTTACCAAAATTTAATGAGTTCGAAGAATACAAATATTTCGAGCCTCAAATATATTTAGATAATACTAAAATTATAGATAATAGAGAATGGAAAGAATTCATCGGATATTTCGTTGCTAGTGGTACAGAAAAATTTTTAACTATTGGTAATTATCTACCTTTTGACTCTCAAAGGACCAAAGTTTTGAGAAATGGTGAACCACAAAATGAAATGGATTATTATGCTTATTGTTATATAGATGATGTGCAGCTATATGAAATCTCAGATACAACTAACAATCATATTAATACTATTTGTACACAAATAGATTTATTTCCAGAAGTATCGCAAATAAACTATTCAAATATAATTAACAAATTAGATACTTTACCATTAAATAAGCCATTTATATTAGAAAATATTTATTTCGATTTTGATAGTTATCAATTATCATCAAAATCATTTGCTACGCTCGATAGCATAGTTACATATTTAAAAAATCATAATAAGATAGAATTTATAATAAATGGGCATACAGATAATATAGGTAGTAGTTTTTATAATCAATGGTTAAGCACTGAGAGAGCTAAATCGGTATATAAATATTTTTATGAATCAGGGATATCTCCAGCCAGGATGCAATATATAGGTTATGGTGATAGAATACCAATTACTACTAATAAAACTATTGAAGGGAGGCAAAAAAATCGCAGAGTAGAACTAGTAATTATCAAAAAATAATGGGTCGTAGCAGATTCGAACTGCTGACCTCATGCGTGTGAAGCATGCGCTCTAAACCAGCTGAGCTAACAACCCTAAAATTTATTTTTTAGCAAATTTATCGCCGTCATAAGCCCATTTAAGGTACATAGCTCCCCATGTAAATCCTGCACCGAAAGTAGCTAAAATAATATTATCGCCTTTTTTAAGTAAATGTTCATAATCCATCAAACATAGAGGTAGTGTAGCAGAAGTAGTATTGCCATAACGCTCTATATTGATCATTACTTTTTCTTTGGGTAATTTCATTCTATGAGCTACAGCCTCAATAATACGAATATTAGCTTGATGAGGCACTAACCAATTGAGAGTTTCATTAGTTAAATTATTTCTTTGCATTATCTCTACAGATACATCAGCCATTTTAGAAACTGCCCATTTGAAGACAGCTTGTCCTTCTTGATAAATAAAATGTTCTCTATTTTTAACAGTTTCTAAAGAAGCTGGCCACACACTACCACCAGCTTTTTGGTATAAATGATGCCTACCTACGCCATCAGATTGTAGTTTCATATCTATGATACCTAAATCATCACCATCATAGGCTTCTACCAAAACTGCTCCTGCTCCATCGCCAAAAATTGGGCATGTTGTTCTATCAGTATAATCTGTAATAGAGGACATTTTATCAGCTCCAACGAGTAATATTTTTTTAGCATGTCCGGCTTCTATATATGCCCTAGCCATTGCTAAAGCATAAAGGAAACTGCTACATCCTGCATTCATATCAAAATGAAAGGCATTTTTTATCCCTACTTTATCAGCTATGATGTTAGCAGTAGCGGGGAATTGATGATCTGGAGTTACAGTAGCACATAACAAAAATTCAATCTCATCAGGTGAAGTATTAGTTTTTTCAAATAATTTCTCTATAGCTTGTTTAGCTATATCACTAGTGCCTTTACCAGATTCTTTTAATATTCTACGTTCTTTGATACCTATACGAGTCATTATCCACTCATCAGTAGTGTCTACCATGCGACTTAGCTCTTCATTAGTAAGGATATAATCTGGAAGTGCTCCTGCTACACCAGTAATGATAGCTCTTGGCATTGATTTCATTGTTAAAAAATTTTAATAAATTATTATTTGTTTTTCTCAATTGCCAATTTACCTCTGTAAAATCCACATTCTGGACATACATGATGATAAATCATTGGACTACCGCAATTAGGACAGGTGGCTCCTTTTACAGTCATAATTTTATACTGTGAACGACGTTTGCGTGTTCTACTTTTTGAAAATCTCCATTTTTGATTAGCCATAGTTGTATATTTTTATTTTTTTATTCTTCTATTAAATACTCTTTTAATTTTTTTATCATTTCTTGATCACAATTAGCCTCATCATCATGTACATGTCTCATTGGGATAGATAATGCTATGAAATCATAAATAAATGGTTGCAAATTGATGAAATTAGTATTAGGTGAAATATAAGTAATAGTCTCATCATCCTCACCATTACCTTCTCTGAAAATCAAATAATCATCCTGGGCTACATCTATTTTAAGATCATGTAAGCATCTATCACATTCTACATAATATGAACCTGTCAGATTGATGAATAATTGTGCAGATGTCTCTTCTTTTAATAAATCTATGCTTATGTGCATAGATAAATCTTTGAAGGCTATAAAATCTGGATTATAATCATGCATAAAATCATCATTAACATCATAATTATAAAATGTATGACCTAGTTTAAGTGCTTGATAATTAATTATATAACCAGACTTATTTTTCATTCTTCCAAAAATTTATTTAAAAAATTTTGGCAAAGATAATTAAAAAAAATAATATGTAAATAATTGCTTGATAAATAACATTATTATCATCAATAAAATAATTATTAAACTATATAATAAAAATTTTTTTAATAGAAAATTTTTATTATTGTGTTTCTATATCATCTTGTGTTTCTACATCACCTTGTGTTTCTACATCACCAGCAGTAGTAGCTCTGGTATAAATCACTTTTGTTATCATCAGATGAGGTGGTTTAATGATTTGATATTCATCATTAATAATATCACGAATACGAATGTTATCACCCACATCCAGTTTAGTGATATCTACTGGGATGTAAGAAGGAATTTTGCTAGGAATAGCTCTCACTGGCAATCTTTTTATTTTCACATCCATTTTACCACCACGCTTTACACCTATAGATTCACCAACAAATTGAATAGGCACATTCATTGTAACGGGCTTATCATCACTTAATTCTCTGAAATCTATATGTATCACCTTATCAGAAACAGGATGAAATTGTAAATCCTGCATAATACAATGATGAATCTGTCCATTGAGCTCAATGTCTATTGTAATTGGTTCTACAGAGGTAAGTATTGGTGATAATTTAACTTCTTCCAAATAAAAGAATACTTGTTTTTCACCACCATACATTACACATGGCACGAAGCCTTTTTTTCGCAATTGTTTTGCGTCTTTCTTCCCTACGCTCTCTCTCGGAGAGCCACTAATAGAAAGTACTTTCATAATTTTATGTTTTTTTTTAATTGGTTTTCATAATTTAAATAAAAGGATTAAAATCAAAAAATGAACTAATAGATTCACAATAAATATTCCTTTTTATTACTTCAGAAAAAATTTTAGCTACTGATAAAACAACAATTTTGTCAGATGATTTTCTGAGTGGTATAGTATCTGTAACTATTAGTTGGTCAATGACACTTTCATCTATTTTTTCTATAGCATTATTACTAAGTAAAGCATGGGTACAAACAGCTCTGATAGTCAAAGCACCTTTTTCTTTCATAAGATTAGCAGCTTTAATAAGAGAGCCAGCAGTATCTATAATATCATCAAAAATTATTACATTTTTATTTTTCACATCACCTATCAAAACCATATCTGATATCTGATTTGCTTTTTCTCTTTGTTTATAACAAATAGCCATATCACAGTTAAAAGCTTTAGCATATACATTAGCTCTTTTAGTACCACCAGTATCAGGAGATGAAACTACTAAGTTTGGAATTTTTAGATCTTTTATATAATCATAAAAAATACTAGAAGCGAAAAGGTGATCTACTGGGATATTAAAAAAACCTTGCAATTGATCTGCATGTAGGTCCATAGTAATAATATGGGTAGCACCTGCTGCTTGTAATAAATCTGCTACAAGTTTAGAACCTATCGCCACTCTAGGTTTATCTTTCCTATCTTGTCTAGCAAAACCAAAATATGGGATGACAGCATAAATATGCTTAGCAGAAGCTCTTTTGGCGGCATCTATCATCAGTAATAATTCAAATAAATTATCAACTGGTGGGAAAGTAGATTGTACGATAAATACTTCTTTACCTCGAATTGTTTCATCGAAACTCACTTGAAACTCTCCATCGGCAAATTTCGTATATGTCGTCTTGCCGAGTGGAATACCATAATTTTTTGCTATACTTTCTGCTAATACTCGTGAGGCATTACCACTATAAATTCCAACTTTGGGTTCCACAATTTTTTTGCAAAGTTACATTAAAAAATATATTTTAAAAAATTAATTTGTTTCCTTTCTTAAAAAAATAATATTATGAGCTTATAAATTAGCTTTTTTTAATTTTGCAATGAAAATAAATTTTTTATGAAAATCATACAAGCTTGTGGTGGATATTCTATGGGAGGATTAGAACAGCAAACTATTAAAATTTCTTTAGCTTTACAAAACAAAGGACATAACGTACTAGTATTCTGTTCTGCTGATAGTCTAATTAGTAAAAAATGTAAAAGTTTAAATTTGCAATTTTCTACTGGCCTTTTTGACAAAGGTTCTAATGCATTTACTAATTATAAAAATACACGTAATGTCATTAAAAAATTCTCCCCAGACATTATTCACGTGCAACGTTCACATGATTTATTTCCTATAGTAAGCGTTTTGAATACTTATGGATTGAGCGCTCCACTATTTTTCACTCGTAGAATGGAAAGTAATATTAGTAAAAAAACTTTAGTACATAGATGGATTTATCATCGCATAGACAAATGTTATGCTATTTCAAACTTTGTTAAAGAAAATTTGATCATGACTACTCCTATCAATGCTAAAAAAATAGAGATACTAAATAATGCTGTAGATTTAAAAATTTTCGATCCTAGTAAATATGATAAAACTCTAAATCGTCAAAAATTTAATATACCAAATGATACTATTGTAATAGGTATGGTAGGCAGGATTTCACCTATGAAAGGTCATCGCGAATTAATTTTTGCTGCTTCTGATTTACTAAAAAATCATTATGACAATTTATTTTTTGCATTCTTTGGCGGAGCAAGTGTAGGTGAAGATTATTTTGCTAACGAAATATATAAATTAGCTGACTATACTTTACCCAAAGAAAAATTTATGTTTTATGAATTTACAGATTCTGTAGCTGAAGCACTGAGCACAATGGATATTTTTGTTTTTCCTTCATATCGTGAATCTTTTGGTAATGCACTATTAGAAGCTATGGCTATGCAGTTACCTATTGTAACTACATTCGCTGGAGGAGTTACAGACATTGTTAATTGCAAAGAAAATGCTTTATGCGTAGAACCCCAAAATCACAAACAAATATATGAGGCTATTAAACTTTTATTATCAGATGATGAACTAAAAAATAATATAGCTATAAATGCTCGCAAGACCGCAGAAAATCACAGTTTCGATGAGTTTATTATTAAATTAGAAAAAGATTATTCAGATTTTATTAAACAATAATTTAAATTGTAGATATAGGTGTTTATTTAATAATTGATTAGATGAGGCGATAATGGGATAATAGAATAAAATGATTGTTTTATTTTTGTATGGTATTAAAAGGTAGGAAATATAATAACAATTTTTTGTTTAACTTTAGATATTATTTCAATATTTTACCTTAATCAACTTTATATACCGCTCCCACGCCCATCTATCATGCGATGATAAGTTCAAAAGTCGCCCAATGTCTGATTCTACCTCATCTTTCAAGTACTTATTTATCACTACAAACCACATAAGGTAGTTCTGTAAATACTTTGTGGCTACTCCTCTGAATTTACTCATCCATATGTGTAACCCTTTAATCTTTTTCTCTGCAACTTGTGTACTATATACAGCTAATCCCTTTGTTTGCTTTCTCACTAATACCTTCTTAGTTTGAGATTCGAATACTGCCTTTTTAAACTCTTCATTTGGCTTGATACATAGCAAATTGTTTTCAGATGTTCTTCTCTTCAATTCCTCTTTTATCTGTTCATTTTTTACTATCTTTTCTTCAATGTGTTTAAAAAGTAAATTACCTTCTCTATCTGTCATCACTAATACAGCTACATTAGGATGAACAGTTTTCATAGCTTTCTCTTTTTCTTCTAAACTTCTATATCTACGCCCTTTCTCTGAATATTGCATTAATAACTCATCTGCTTCTATAATTCCAGAGAAATTAATTCCTCCCTCTAATCCCTGTATTGCAGATAAAATCTTATGTCTCCATTTGAAACTCGTTGGTAAACTTATGCCAACTTCTTTAGCACAAGCTCTAAGACTTTTACCCTCAAGCATGCATTTTAAGTAATCCATTAAGAGATAGTATTTATGCGAATAATAAACAAATGATTTAGCAGTTTCTCGAAATTGGTATTTGCAATTTTTACATTTATAAACTTGTCTGCCATTTCGAACACCTGCTCTGATGACATGTTCACATTTACATCTTGGGCATATGGGAGCAGTAGTTAGAATCTTGATTCTTTGATAGTCTAATGCTGTTAATCTATTGCTATTGAGGAACTCATAGAGATTGTCTAAAAATTTACGCTTGCCTTCTTTGGTTAGAGCTAGCATGTTTTCTATAACTTCGTTTGAATATTCCATAAATTTTATTTTTTTACAAAATTAATAAAAATATAAAATACTAAAAGTTTAACATTTTTGTTCATTAGATGGTTATTATACTTTTATTTCTATTTGTTTCTATTTAATTATTAATTTTGGAATTAAAAAATTAATAAATGCGAATCAGTGGTTTTACCTTTTGCAAAAATGCAGATAAGCTGTATTATCCTATTAAACAGTCTATTCTATCCATTCTGCCTATTGTAGATGAATTTATTGTAAATATAGGTGATTGCGATGATGACGATAAAACTGTAGAATTAATACAAAGTATTAATAGTCCAAAAATAAAATTAATTTTTTCTGAATGGAACTTAGAAAAATATCCTAACGGCACAGAGAATGCCCATCAGACTGATATTGCAAAAAATGCTTGTAGTGGAGATTGGCTTTTTTACTTACAAGCTGATGAGGTAGTACACGAAAAATATTTAGATAATATAGTAAAACGTTGTGAAGAATTAATAGAAAATAAAGATATAGAAGGTTTATTATTCGATTATGTACACTTTTACGGCGATTATTGGCATTATCAAAATAGTCATGGTTGGTACAAAAAAGAAATCAGAATTATCAGAAATGATCCAGATATTCATTCTTGGGAAAGTGCACAATCTTTTCGCAGAATTCCAAACTTTGATGGTGTACATTATAGGCAACAAGAAGGCACATTTAAATTAAAAGTTGCCAAAGTAAATGCAGCTATTTATCATTATGGGTGGGTGAGGCCTCCTGAGTTAATGCAAAAAAAGAAAATTGCCCTAGATACCATTCATAAAGGGGAGAATATTGCTTTAGATAATAATAAAAATGTAGAAATTTTTGCTTATGCTCCACTCGGTACCTTGCCAGTATTTAAAGATACTCATCCAGCAATAATGAATGATTGGATTAAAAATTTTAATTGGCAAGATAAATTAAATTATTCCAAAAAGCCCTCTCCAAATTATAAAAAACCTTCTACCAGACATCGTGTTTTAACAAAAATTGAAAAAATTTTTTTCAAAAATAAAATCTCTATCGGAGAATTTAAAAATTATAAATTAATATTACACACTGACAAAAAAAATAAAAAAGTTAATTCTTATAATTCATAATAAAATAATCTGCCTTTAAGTTTAAAAATTCTCAAAAAGTAAAACTTTTATATGGATTTTTAATTAAAAATTTTTTGTATTTTTGAATAAATTTATAGCGTATTTTCATTCAAATATTGTTGATATGCAATACAAATTAGAGTATAAAAGTATTTTATAAAACATTAAATCCTATTAAAATGTTAATACAATGGATATAACTAGGATAAATAAAACAGCAAAACCATTTATAAAATGGGCTGGAGGTAAATCACAGTTATTAACTGAAATTGATAATGAAATTCCTAATTTCATTAAACAAAATCAATTTACTTACATAGAACCTTTTGTTGGCGCAGGTGCAGTATTCTTTTGGATTATACAAAAATATCCTAATATTAATAAAGCCATTATTAATGATATTAATTCGGATTTAATAAATACCTACCGAATAATAAAAGAAAATGTAGAGAAATTAATTCAATTACTAAAAATTTGGGAAAAAGAGTATCATTCATTACAAAATAATATTCATGAGAAAAAGGAATACTATTACTCAAAAAGAAAATTATTTAATAAAAGACAGTCTGACAATATAACCCAAGCTGCTCTATTCATTTTTCTAAATAGAACGTGCTATAATGGATTGTATCGTGTAAATAGTAAAAATGAGTTTAATGTCCCTATTGGTAGTTATAAAAAACCAATGATTTGTGATGAAGAAAATTTACTTACAGTTAGTGAGGTTTTGCAAAATGTAACTATTTTGTGTGGTGACTTTGAAAAAACATTGGAATATTCTGAGAATAATACTTTATTTTATTTAGACCCACCATATAAACCCATAAGTGATACATCTAGTTTCAATTCATACACAAATAAAGATTTTGATGATGTAGAGCAAATCAGACTTGCCAAATTTTGCGAAAAAATAGATTCGCTTGGCTATAAATGGATTTTAAGTAATTCCGATGTTAAAGGCAAAAACCCAAATGATAATTTTTTTGATGAATTGTACGGCAAATTTATTATTAAGAGAGTATTAGCCAAAAGAAATATTAATGCAAATCCAAATAAAAGAGGAGAACTCACAGAATTGTTAATTACAAATAGCGCCTATGAAAAAATTGTGTCAATTGCTCAATAAAACAGATGATGAACTTTTTGAAGAAATAACATCTTCATTTAAGCATAAAATTACTCAATGGGATTATTTTGTTAATTGGAAAAAAGTATTACAAAACATAGAACCAATCGAAAAAGAACTAAATCTATTAAATTATCTTATTGGTAAGCAAGATTTATACAATGAGACAGTAGATTTATTATTAAAATACCCTGAAACAATTAAAGCAATTCCATTACTTCTTGCTATCAGAGAAAAATCATTAGAGGTTTTGATAGATACAAGGAAATTTATTTATCGCAATTTTGATTTTTCAAAGAAAAACTATAATGAAGATGAAATAAAAACATTTGCTGATTTTATTCTAAAAAGTGGACTTGGAGAACTGATGCAAGATAAAAAAATCAAAAATTTAGTAGATTATGCGACAGGTGTTGAAGTAGGATTAGATAGTAACGGGAGGAAAAATCGTGGCGGAACATTAATGGAATCTATTGTAGAAGAATTTGTGAGTGATGCTTCATTAGATTTAAATATTGAATATATGCCACAAGCTACAGCTATTAAAATAAAAGAAGAATGGAATGTAGACGTTAAAGTTGACAAGTCTTCTAGAATTATTGATTTTGCTATTAACAAATCAGGGAAACTTTATTTTATAGAATGTAATTTTTATGGTGGTGGAGGTTCTAAACTTAAATCTACTGCAACAGAATATATCAGAATGAACGAATATTGGAATAAACAAGGTATTGAATTTATTTGGATAACTGATGGCGCAGGATGGAAATCTACTTTAAAACCATTGAGAAAATATTATGATAAAGCAGATTATCTACTGAACTTAGAAATGTTGAGAAAAGGAATTTTAAAAAAGATATTAATATATTGCAATTAAAAATGATAATTTTGTAAATATTTATCTATTTAATATTGAATATAATATGTGTAATGACGATAGCATAATGAAATTTCAAAAGTATATTTCTGAATTTATGGATAAAAATGCATAGTATGATTAATCCCTATTTCAAATCAAAAGATAAAGCATTTACTCTACTACTGGGTGATGTTTTTGAATTACTACCACAATTTGATTTTAAATTTGATATGGTTTTTGCAGATCCCCCTTACTTTTTGTCAAATGATGGGTTAACCATAATAAATGGTAAAATAACAAGTGTTAATAAAGGAGATTGGGATAAACCAAAGAATTTAGATTATATCAATGATTTTAATTACAAATGGTTAAAATTAGTAAGAAATAAAATGAAAGAAGATGCTACTATATGGATTAGTGGCACAATGCACAACATTTTTAGTATTGGACAAATTTTAACAGAATTAGATTTTAAAATTTTAAATTTAATTACCTGGCAAAAGACAAATCCTCCACCAAACTTTTCCTGTCGTTATTTTACACATTCAACAGAGCAAATTATATGGGCAAGGAAAAATGCAAAAGTTCCTCATTATTTCAATTATGAACTCATGAAAGAAATAAATGGTGGCAAACAAATGAAAGATGTTTGGCCTTTTCCTGCAATTGCGAATTGGGAAAAATCATGTGGAAAACATCCAACACAGAAACCTTTGCCTTTGCTATCTAGAATAATCCTCGCTTCAACAAAGCATAACGCTTGGATTTTTGATCCGTTTACTGGTAGTAGCACATGTGGAATTGCTGCAAATCTATTAGAAAGAAAATTCCTTGGAATTGATATTGAAGAGGAATATCTTGAAATTAGTAAAAAAAGAAAAATTGAAATAGAAAACGAATATATATTTAACAAATATCGCAATAAACTCCAATGTTTTAAAAAACCTGAACAACTTTAATTACATCTATCAAGAGAACCAAACGTTTAATATAAAACAGGACTATAAATTATTAACGTGTCAAACAAAAGCGATAAATAACTAAAAATGCATTATGAATCAAAAATCTACACTTCTAAAAAGAATAATGCAAATTTAATATATAAGTGCTTCTAACTGATCTTCCTGAAAATATTAAAGAAAATATGTAAATGTTAATGTGTATTAGGCTTTAATTTTATGTAGGCAATAAATTAATATAATTAAAAAACTAAATTTTCTCAATAACCATCAGGCTATTAAGCTATTAAAAGTTTATTAATTCTGGAGAAGATCCGATAAAAAAGAAAATAATTAAAAAAAATTGGATTATTTTCAATTTTTTTTTGTAAATTTACATTTGAGGAATTTAAAAAAATTTTTAATATGAAAACAAAAATACTTTTAACATTCATTTTTGCTGTAAGCATGCAGTTTTGTTTTGGACAAATCAATTTTGAGAATACTTATGGCGGTATACATAGAGATATTGGATATTCTGTCCAACAGACTAATGATAATGGATATATTATTACTGGCGTGACTAAAAGTTTTGGTGATAGTACCAGTGATAATGTCTATTTGATAAAAACAGATGAAAATGGTGATACTCTATGGACAAAAACTTTTGGCGATATAAATGATGATTGTGGATTTTCTGTATTACAAACCAATGATAATGGATACATTGTTGTTGGTAGTAATAGAATATCTATTGATACTGTATATATGTATATAATAAAAACAGATATAAATGGTGATACATTATGGACTAAAACTTTAACTTCAAGATATAATTTTGGTTATTCGGTTCAACAAACTAATGATAATGGATACATTATTGTAGGTGAAACAAAAGATAATTATAATTATGGTTGCGAATCTGATGTTTATATAGTTAAAATAAATGAAAATGGTGATACATTATGGACAAGGACTTATGGTGGACCATATGAAGGTACATTAAATAATGATATAGGACAATTTGTATTACAAACAAATGATAACGGATTTATTATAGCTGGAGGAACAGAAAAATGGGGTTATAGTGGTTGGAAGAATATTTACCTAATTAGAACAGACATAAATGGAGATACATTATGGACTAAAACTTACGGTGAAACATGTGAGGTTTGTGAAAATTGGGCTTTTTCAATGACAAAAACTAATGATAGTGGATATGTAATTTGCGGTTACATACAGAATTATGATACCTATGGGAAGGATGTATATATAATGAAAATTGATTCTATAGGTAATCAACAATGGTATAAAACATATGGTGGTATTTATGATGATGTAGGAAGATCTATTTATAAAACTAATGATAATGGATATATTATTACTGGCTATACTGAAAGTTTTGGTGTAGGAAACTGTGATGTATATTTAATAAAAACAGATATAAATGGTGATATACTCTGGGCAAGAACATATGGCGGTGCAGAAAATGACGTAGGATATTCAGTCCAACAAACTAATGATAATGGATATATCATTAGTGGTTCCACAAGGAGCTTTGGCGATGGAAGTTCCGATGTTTATCTTATTAAAACAGATGAAAACGGAAACATAGAATTTATAAATAATTTCAACAAAAAAATAAGTTTAGATATATTCCCTAATCCTAATAATGGTACATTTACTATTCAGTTGGATGAAGCGCATTCAAATGTGTCTATTTATGTTTATGATTTAAACGGAAGGATAGTGTATTCAAAGAATGGTTTATTTGATCAATTAAAAACTGAGGTAATTAAACTTCCTGATGTTTCTGACGGTTTATATTATTTACATCTTTCAAGTGAAAACATAAATGCTTTTGAAAAAATAATAATTAAAAAATAATTGCTTATGAATACAATTACATTTCTGAAAAATAAATTGATGCTTTTTGCATCCATAATTTTCTGCATTCAGTGTTTTGCTCAAAATCCTGAATTCAAGTTTTATTTAGCATTTGAAGATTCTGCCGGTAATAAAGATACAATTTGGCTTGGTTACGACTCATCAGCAACACTTGGGATTGATACATTATTTGGAGAAGAAAATATTAAAGGCATTCCTTTTAATGAACCTTTTGAGGTAAGGATATCAAATGATTGGTTTTTTATGCCTTATGATACTTTACCTAACGCGTCAGATACATTTAGCTATTGTAGTGATGGTTCACTTTATCATACAAAAACACAGATTTATAATTTTAACCCTTACTCTTCTGGTATATCCCAAATTTATATAAATATTCTATGTAAGAATTTTCCAATTACTGTGAGATGGGGTAACTCATATAATTTTTTAAGCGACAGCCTATACGCTACTTTATTAACGAATTGGTTTCCTGGCGGGTGGTTTGATAGCCCAGGAACTATGTATGACCAATGGCCTACTTTTTTACGAGAAACTGACACTACAATTTTTAATGTATTACCATATCGTTATATAGATGCAAATAATGATACTATTTCTTTGCTCTTTTTTGCTTTTCTTTCAAAAGAACAATTGAATGTTGGCGTAGACCAATTTATACCCCAAACAAAGTTAATTGAAATTTTTCCCAATCCATTTAAAGATAAAATAATAATAACTCTATCATCAGATATTGATATATCAGAAATAAATTTTATGGTTTATAATTCAATAGGTCAGAAAATTTTATATAATTCTAACTTGAAAAATAATCAAATAATAATTGATTTAGCCGACGAACCAAATGGCTTATATTATCTGATAATAATGGATAATAATAAAATTATAAGAACGGGAAAATTAATAAAACTTTAATATAAATTATGAAAAAATAAAAAAAATTTGGTTATTTCAATTATTTTTTTGTATATTTATTTTTTAATTTTAAAAATATAAAAATATGAGACCAAAAAAATTTTTAACATTGCTCTTTGTCGTAATTGTCCAGTTTTGTTTTGGACAAGAATATCATAAACTTGTTGATACAAATAAATTGTGGAGTGTATTATTGATTAATGGGGTTAATCCTAATTATAAAAGTACACATTTTATTAAATTTAAAGGTGATACTATTATTAATGATACTATGTATAAGAAAGTTTTAAAAGCAGAAGATGAATTTCATAATAATTGGGAACTTAATGGATTTATCAGAGAAGATTCAACCCAAAAAGTATATTACAAATATAATTCAGCAGCAAATGAAAAACTAATTTATGATTTTCAACCTAATATTAATGATACATTTTATTTTACTCAATATGATTATTTAACTGTTTGCGGGTTTGATTCAATTAAAATTAATGACCAATATAGGAAAGTGATTAATTTATATTGTCCAAGTGCCCCCTCTATTACAGAAAAATGGATAGAAGGAATTGGTAGCACCGAAGGAGTAATTTATAGTGGTTATTCACTAATAACAGGTAGTGATTTTGAGTTATTATGTTTTTATGAAAACGATACTCTTTCCTATATTGATTCATCTTATAATGAATGTTATTATAATACTTATGGTGTAATTGAAAATATTTTTGTTAATTCTTCTTTTATTATCTATCCTAATCCTGCTACTCAAAACATAAATATTTCCTTTAATAACCAACAAAATATGCCTTATACTTTTGAACTTTATAATTATTATGGGGAAATTATTTTTAAAAAGCAAATAATTAATTCAACATCTTTTGAATTATCTAATATATCAAATGGGATATATTTTTATATTATTAAAGATAATAAAAATTTTATTATACATAGAAATAAATTAATAATAACTAAATAAAAATTGATTTAGCCGATGAGCCAAATGGCTTATATTATCTGATAATAAGGGATAATAATAAAATTATAAGAACAGAAAAATTAATAAAACTTTAATCTAATAAATTATGTAAATAATAAAAAAATTTGGTTATTTGAATTTTTTTTTGTATATTTGTTTTTTAATTTTAAAAATATAAAAATATGAAAGTAACAAAAATATTATTCTTAATTCTTGCAATCATTTGTTGCTTAGCTTCTAGTTGCAAAAAAAGACCGACTTATTACATGCCAAAGGAATTTAAAGATTATGTGGATTTCCCTGTTGGCTCTTATTGGATTTATGAAGATTCTGTATCTGGTATAAAGGATAGTATATACCTATATGGAAGAAATTTGACAATTTACGAATGTGAACATAATTATTGTAACTATGAAAAATTAGAGCAAAATTTTTATTCTTCATATAATAATCATTTACGAGCACAAAGTTGGTTAATATCAGACGATACATCATTTTACGTATATAGTGGATATGGATATTATGCGATGAGAAAAAATTGTAATGTTGAATATATTATAAATTATGATTCAATTAAAATCATAGATGAATGGTATAAAAATGTATATTGTATATATAATTATGCAAATGATAAAACTTATTATTATTGGGTAAAACATATTGGTTTAATAAAAAAAGAAAATGTAGATTCTTCTGAAAATTGGCTTTTAAAATCGTATCATATAAATAATTAAAACATAAAAATTATGAAAAAAATAACATTTTTTTATTGACTAATTTTTTTGTATATTTGTTACTAAATTTAAAAATATAAAAATATGAAAACAAAAATACTTTTAACACTGCTCTTTGTCGTAATTGTGCAGTTTTGTTTTGGTCAAAATCAAAACGAGTGGGCACCAGATGGAGCAACTTGGCATTACTCTTATAATAACTTTTCAATCACAGGATATATAGAAATAAAATACATAGGCGACAGTTTAATTGATGGAAAAGTATG
>LFRM01004957.1_pt1 | contig 15903 bp, 16 predicted proteins | sample 618341 | NCBI WGS metagenome assembly LFRM01 (sample SAMN03654438, study PRJNA283298) | anaerobic digester metagenome | isolation source: pool of bioreactors CSTR01a, CSTR02a, and CSTR03a thermophilic anaerobic... | place: Denmark: Kgs. Lyngby | collected 2014-05-21 | reverse complement strand
TTCACAACACCTACGGGAAAATTTTTGCGAAAAGTCGTTGCGGACGGGGCGATGTTTCTCCTTACATAAAATGGCGGGCTTTAAAAAGTGGGGCGGGCGATGAGCGACATTCTACTTTAGGCGGGGCAGAATGGGGTAACATACAAGGGGCAAATCCTGCATTAAAAAATTCGGTTTAAAATATTTCATATTGGGGTGGGGGCGGGGGAAAAATTTTTCTGAAAAGTCGTTGCGTTTCACTTTTACTTTTACCAGCACACAATTCGTATAACCTAAATAAATAGGTTATTCCTTGATTAAAATTTATCTTCATAAACGTGAGAGAAGATGGTGGCGGTACTAAACTAAATACGAAAGCACTCATTAAAACGTGAAGGTGATTGTATGACACAAGCCACTATTGACACCAATGTTTTGCTGGATTACCCTGACGTGATTGATAAGTTTGATGTAGTATGTTTACCTACTGCTGTTCTCGAAGAAATAGATAATTTGAAAAAGAATAAAGAGATAGGCCACAAGGCAAGGGCAGCGGCACGAAAGATCGCAGAGGCTAATAACATTGACTATATTGTAGAAGATAATTTCGATATGCCAGAGGGTTGGGACAAGAACAAGCTTGATAATAAAATTATCATGTGTGCTGTTAAATGCAGAACAATTCTATTAAGTAATGATTTATCAGTTAGGGCGAAAGCAAGGTCTCTCAATATTACAGTCCAAGGTTATGAAGAAGAACTTTATACTGGTGTAAAGGTTCTGGAAGGCGACCATGAGACTATTTTAAAGTTTTTTGAAGAAGGCAAAGATAAGGAATTACTTGAAAACCAATATTTAATAGTCCGTGAAACGGACACTGGGGAAGAGACCGAAATGGTGTTCCGAAACGGAACACCCCACGAACTTCGTTTACCGCCCTCCCACGTCATAAAAGGATTAAATGCCCACCAGAGATGCGCTTTGGATTTGCTTATGAATAAAGATATACCTATTAAGATACTAGCAGGCGAAGCAGGCTCTGGAAAAACAAAATTGAGTGTTGAAGTAGGTTATTACTCGGTTGTAGAAAAGAACGAATATGAAAAGATGGTCCTTGTCCGAAATCCAATAGGCTCTGGCGAAGAAATAGGTTTTCTCCCTGGAAGTTTCGATGAGAAAGTAAAGAAGTTTTATGCACCTTTAATTGAGAATTTGGGTGACGAAGGTGATGCACTTGCCGAAGAAATGATAAGTAGAAATCAACTTAAAAAAGAAATACCTTTTAATATGAAAGGGGTAACTCTTAATAACAGTTTCATTATTGTAGATGAGGCAGAGGACTTGGATTTAAAAACTCTCAAGCTCATAGGTACCAGGGTAGGTAAGAATTCTGTAATAGTGTTCTCAGGAGACTATGACCAGGCAGAAGGCAAATTTGTTCATAACAATGGACTTATAAAATTGATAGAGAGTACCAAAGGAAACAAGTTGGTTGGTATAGTTGTTCTGCAAGAAGACGTGAGAAGCTCGGCAAGTAAAATATTTGCGAGGTTAAAATAAAATGTAAAAGTTTAAGGAGATGATTACTAGTGGGTTTCACAAGAAAATGGGCAGAAACAATTGCAAATAGAATAGGTATGAAGGTAGCAGAAGGAGAAATCGCAGACATGATTCTGGAAGGGCTTAATCAGACAAAAGGTGGATGCCCTTGTATACCGAAATTTGCCAGAACTATAGACCATAATTGCCCGTGCAAGGACGCAAGAGAAAAGAAAGAGTGTAGATGCGGACTGTTTGTGAAAAAGGAATAAAAATTTAAAAAAGTTATTTAACTTCTGGCTATACTATTCGTATAACAAAAGCAGAGCGATGTTGCCATAGCTCAAAACCACCTTTTTGCCATATAATAGTCTCAAACGTATCACACCTTTCATTTAAGGCCAGAATAAAAACTCTGGCCTTCTACATAAAGTTAATTATGCGGAAGTAGTCCAACAGGCAGAGACAACGGACTTAAAATCCGTAAAGTGTCGGTTCGACTCCGACCTTCCGCACCATATTTAAGAGCATATGGCTGTTAACCAGAGTGTCACAGGTTCAAGTCATGTTGAGGCAGCAAAAAAAGAGGAATTTTTTCCTCTTTTTTAATATCTTCCTTTATCATTTGGGTCAATAGCAGGTTCCCACGGGAAATCAATTGTGGCAACATTGTTTGTAACTTTTACATATTCATTGTACTCTCGTACTTCATACGTTTTATTCAGTTCAATTGTAAATGTTCCACCCATCATCCTAACAATATAACTGATAGGTACGAACCAGTCACTACTCCTACCTGGTCCAAGCATAGCTTCTAGTTGAGGGTAATCTTTTTTATCTAAAAAGATAGGTGTTTTAACATCCTTTGTATAGTATGTCGAACCCACCCGACATTTGTTTTCATAAGAAAACGTTTTGTAATCAAAATAATAATCAAACCAATTAACCCCGCCGGTTCTACTTATGAAAAGTTTTATTAGGTTTCCGTATCTGTCATAAGTAGGGTTTACACCAGCAATATAATTAACTCTGTCCGCCAGCATATAATATTCACCATCATATCTGAAGAACTTCTCTTTACCTATATGAATATCTCTTCGATAAAATTCACATTCAATAACTTCAAGGTCTTTTATATCAACAACTTTTGGTGTATCTGTATAGGTGATTAAACCAGGTGTGTCAATCTTTAAAGCCATATTGTCATTATCCCATTGTATGGCTGTATTTAAAGCTTTTGCAACATCTTCAAGCGGTACATATATCTTATCTTCTATATACAAACCTTTAGGAATAGAATGATTTCCTATCCTAATGGGATAGACTGTTTCAATAACCTGTACCGTTTTCATTAAATTATTAGCAAAAGTAGGTATACATGCAATAAGCATTGAAGCAACAAGTATTGACAAAATCATTCGCTTATTCTTCATATTCAGACCTCCCTTTATTTATTATTATACAATAAGCAGGATAGTATTGCAAATTTTTTACCAGTTATTGGTAGTTAATAATTTTTTTAATTCCAACGTTAAATAAATATGAAATAGTACTATTCTAATAAATGCGGAGTGGAGAAGCGGTATCTCGTTGCTTTCATAGGGCAAAGGTCGCCAGTTCGAGTCTGGCCTCCGCACCCATACATAAATAAAGGCATTTCTGGGAGGAAACTTCTATTCCTCCTAAATATAAAGCACAGAGGGTTCTCTGTGCTTTTCTAGTATTTTAAGAAAGTTTTTTCAAGGTCATCTATAATATTTAGTATAAATATCTTCGCCATACTATCTGGTAGTTTAATTATGACAGCATTTTTTAGTCTGTACCACATTTCTTGATACGCAATAGCAATCTCCCCATAATTTTCATTATTACAATCTTCCATATTACAATCATCAACTGGTTCAAAAACGTAATCTGGTTGTGCATTAAACACATTAACATTTACGTTTATAGGTTTTGTAGCAATTATATTACCAAATAACATGGCGAGGAAGTTTGAATCAAAAGAAATAGAATCTTCATGAAAATTACCTTTATTATTCATCTAAATCCTCCAATAAGATTATCTAGTGAACTACCGCCACTTATAGAAGTGGTGGCTTCGTGGTCAAGGTAACTTCTGTTACCAGATACCCCACGCTCAAAGGGCTGTTCCATCCCCAGTTCTACCATTCATATGGCTAATTTTAGTAGTTTGGTTTTCACTACTTTTTAGCAACATTCATCACCCACTTACAGAAGTGGGCGACTTCTGTTGCTGTTTATATTAAAAATATACGAATTAATAATTAAATTAGTTAAACTGTATCCGATTGCGAAAAGTTGCGATTTGTCTAATCTAAAGATGAAGCCGTTAAAAGCATTTGAAACGGCATTTATATTGGGGGTGAATTTAATATGGATGAAAAGAAAGTCACTGTAGTTAGTCCTACAAAGCAATCTAAAATTGTTAAATACAAATTAGAAGAAGACTGCGTAAATCTAAGAAAAGCAGGTTTTTCTTATCGGGAAATAGCTGAGGAACTTAGCAACTCTGGTAAGGTTCCTGCGGATGATAAAATAGATAAATTCGTAGTTGCCAGATTTTTAGAGAAGATACCTGCTATCAATAAGCAATTAGTTCAAGAAGATAAAAGGCGATTGTTAGAAGTTGTTAATACAAACTTTGATATTTTTTATGAAATAAATAACTTATTTGCAAAGACTAAATCACTTCTTGAACTAATGGAGGAAGATGCCATATCTAAAGGCAGGTTAGTAGACCCTTACCGCTTTAAAGCAATATCTTCTGAAATGAGAGAAATGCTAAAGCAGATGACAGAAATTCAGAAAGAAATTAATGACTACAATAATGTTCGCAAATTTATGGAGATTGTTCTTCGAGTTCTGCAAGAAGAAGCCCCTGATAAGATACCTGTTATAGCAGAAAAGCTTCGTGTAGTTAAAGGTACACAGTGGTTTGCTGAAATGATAAATAAAGGTACTGATGAAAAATGAGAGCAGATTTTATTTTTGAAGAGGTGGGATGCTAGTGAATATTGAAACCTCTAAAGTAGGTAATTTGATAGATGATTTTATTAATCTTGCAGAAGGTAAAAAGAAACAAGAAGGTATGTGGCGGGAGAAGCCTGTTGACTTGTTGACTTTCTTTAAAAGTAAAGATTTTTTAAATGAAAATCCTTATCCAGGTAAGCAGACAGAACTACTTGAAAAAGTTAATGCGATATTATGGTACAAACTTACTGGCGATGAGAAAGTGTGTCCTGCCGATCTTAGACAAGTAACCGAAATGGTAGTTATGTTCGGTAAGGGGTGTAAATCTGGCGATACTTTAATCACAGACCCTGTTACAGGCATTACACATACGTTTAGAGAGCTTTACGAATCAGGAAGAAAAATAAATGTATTAGCTCTGAACGAGGATACTCAGAAATTTGTTATTGCTGATGCTTCAGAAGTTGTGAAGGTTGGTAAAGGTGAAATGTATGAAGTTACTACAATGTCTGGACATAAGACAAAAGTATATACTGAACACCTCTTTTTGTCTAGGAATTATACAGGCTCCAGAAATGGGAAGTACAAAGGTGTTGAGTGGAAAAAAGTTAAAGACCTAAAGAAAGGAGATTATATTGCTTTAGCTAGAAATAGTTGCGTCAATGCTGGTTTAAATGTAGACTTTAATGAACTAAGACTAGTAGGTTATTTATTAGGTGACGGTAATATATCAGATAGTACTAAGTGTACTTTCTTCTCTTCTGTGAAAGAGGTAGAAGAAGACTACTGCTCTATTCTACGATATTATGGAGTAGAGCCCAAATACCCTAGATATGCTAACGATAGTAGACCAGATAGAAACTGTGTGGCTATAGAATCTTCATTAACACCTTGGGAATCCAGAAATATGGGCGGAAATCCTATTACTAAGATTACAAGGAAATATAATATTCAGGGAAGTAATGCCTATAGTAAAAGGATACCTAGAGAATTTCTAAACTTAAACAGAGAATGTACAATAGAGTTTCTTAGAGCTTTATTCGCTACTGATGGATGGGTAACTCTTCTAAACGGGAGAACACCTCAAATTGGTTATTGCTCGGTAAGTTATGAACTCGTAAAAGATATATCTCTAATGCTTAGAAGACTAGGTATTATGTCGAGAATAGATACTAAAAAAACAAATAGTGCTTTTGGAGTTGCTTATCAACTAACTATAAACTCAGAGGTGGATTTTAGAAAATTCTGCGACCAAATTAAAATTATAGGGAAAGAAGATAAGCAGGAATATGTATTATCAAATATGAAGGTAAGTGGTAAGAGAAAAGATACTGATATATACTTCGATAAAATAAAGAGTATTGAGTATGTAGGGGAGGATTACTACTACGATTTAACTGTGGACAATTACTCTAACTATGTATCTGATGGGTTTGTAGACCATAACTCAGGTAAAGACTTTCTTATATCTGGTATTCTGACTTATGTGTGTTATCTCCTTTGTTGTATGAATGACCCACATGAGTATTTTGGTTTTGGTCAGGATGAACCTATTGACCTAATTAATATAGCTATTAATGCTTATCAAGCCAATAACGTATTCTTCAAAAAACTGAAGGCCAGGTTAAGTTCTTGTAAGTGGTTTAAGAAAGTAAACTATAATCCTGCGGAAAATCCTGATGCCGCCCCGAATGAGTATCAAATAACTAAACAACAGATTAGATTTTATAAAAACATCACTGCACACAGTGCCCACTCAGAGGCAGATTCATTTGAAGGATTTAACCCTCTTATTGTAATTTTTGACGAAATAGGCGGGTTTGATTATGATAAAGCAGATAATTGTTATACTACGTTACGTTCATCTGCTGTTTCACGATTTAATAATAAAATGCTGCTAATTTTTATCTCTTTCCCACGTTCTGCAGATGACTACATGATGAAAAAGTATAAAGAAGCCACAGAGGGCAATGACCCACAAGTATTTGCAATGATAGGAAAGTCGTGGGAAGTAAATCCTAAAATTACCCGTGAATCACTTCAAAAAGACTATAATACCGACCCTGAAGGTAGTATGACTAAATATGAGTGTAAACCGCCCGCTTATATAGACGGACTCTTCAAATTCCCTGAGAAGATAGATGAAGTTGTAATGGTTGGAGTTCAATCACAATGTCCTGGACTAATAGTACAAGAAAAGATAACAACAAGGAGATTGAATACGGGCGAAGAAAAGCACTTTGTTGGTCTGGAAATATTCAACCTCAACCTTAATCCAGCTTACACATACTACCTTGGTGGGGACGGTGGTGTAACAACAGACAGTTACTGTATTTCACTGTTTCATGCAGAACCCGTGTTAGTAGAGGTAGTTGAAAACGGTCAGACAATTACTAAATACATTAATAAACCAGTAGAGGACTTACTTCTAGAGTGGAGGCCAAGTAAAAAAGACAGACTGCCTGTTGACCTTATAAACGTTGCAGATATATTAGAAATGATATGTAAGCAGGTATATGTCAAAAAAGCCTTGTTTGATAAATTTAACTCTGCGGAAGTAGTCCAGCGTCTAATGACATACGGGGTGGAAGCTGAAGATAAGAACTGGTCTAACCCATTCCAGTTGCAAATCTACCAAAACGGTAAGTCACTTATATATACAGGACAAGTAGCTCTTTTGGAATATCAGTCCAGATATGAGGGGGTTCTAAACCCAAACGATGAGCTAAAAGCTATCAGAATAATCAATGGTAATAAGATAGACCACGACAAGGATAAGTCTAAAGACTTTAGTGACGCTCGGATGGCAGCTATTTGGTTATGTTCTATGGACGAACCTGCTGTAACCGAACATTTTGCTATGCCAGAGATACTTGGTGCTAGAAGGAAAAGGTAAGACACAGGATGCAAGCCTGTGTTTTTTTTATACTACATGTTGTGTAAACACAATTTTTTTACCACAATTCTGTAGTTCAAATTTTAAACTTCAGGTTCTGTAGTTCAAATTTTAAACCTCTGTAGTTCAAATTTTAAACCTCTGTAGTTCAAATTTTGAACTCTAATAATTACAAATAATAATTACAAAGAAGAATTACAAAACAAGTGCTGGCGCACTTGCTGAGAAAAAAATAACCTGTTCGATAAGATAAAGCCTAAACAGCCTATTCTAATATGAGAACTTGATTTTATAAGGGGGATTTGTAAGTGATACAACTTTTTAGTAGATACAAAGGAAACTATAAATCGATATTTATTGTCCCCATAGGGGACGTTCATTTTGGCAGTAAATGTTTCAATAGAAAATATCTCGATAATGCGCTTAGATTTATAGATAGAAACAGAAATCGTTGTCGCATATTTTTGATGGGTGACTTGTTAGAACTTGCTACGAAAACTTCTGTAGGTCGTTCTGTGTATGATGAAAGTTACCCCACCCAAAAACAATTTGAAGTTGCTGTAGAAACTTTTAAACCTTACGCAGACCTTATTGATGTTATTGTTGAAGGAAACCATGAAGAGAGAATTATTCGAGATACTTCATTTGAAATTACACAAGAGTTTGCCCACCGCATAGGTCGTTATGATGCTTACGGTAAATTTAATGCGATTGTGAATATTCAAGTTGGCGACCTTATGTATTCTTCTTATGTATGGCATGGTGCAACAAGTGGAACTAAGGAGACAAGTGCAGTAAATGGTATGCTGTCCATGCGTGAAAAAGCGTTTTGCCACATGTATTTTATGGGGCACACCCATAAGTTGTTCGACCTACCTCGTGAGATTGCAGTTCCAACAACATGTGGTAATGAGGTTGTAAAAATGAAGCAACTTCTGGTTAATACAGGCTCTGCTCTAGATGATGGTGGGTATGGAGACCAGAAAGGATTAGCTTATACAAGAAAAGGATTCTGTACAGTTCAAATTTTTGCAGAGCAGAGAAAGATGGTGTTCCATTACATTGATGATTTGGTAGCTTAAAGGAGGGTTAGCAGGTGGGTTTAATTGAAAACTTCCAAAAGTATTTTAACAATAGAAGAAACTCTAATATAGTTCAGAAAACAGAGACCATCTATAACAGGAATGCAGAATCAGTTCCTGACTTTGGCGGTTCTCGTACCACTATACCCAAGTTTACAGATGGTGTAGGTAATGCTTTTAGTTCTTTACCTAAAAGGACACAGAGACAACTTGGTTTGGATGAGAGACGTTTTAATAATATGTCTGTTCCAGACCTGGTGGACACACTTATAGATGCCCACCCTGATGTCTCTTTTGCTTTGTGGAATTTTCTCCGAATAGGTAATTGTGATTATAATATTCATGTATATAGGGTTAATAGTAAGAAAAGATACAAAGCAGCAGAAAGGTATTTGGAAGAGTTAATTGATAGGCTTGATATGCCTAATGTGTATCAGTTTGAAAAGTCAAGGTCTTTAAAAAAAGTTATTAATCAGCTTATTTTGAGCTTAATAACAAGAGGGGCTGCATCTCTTGAAGTGGTTCTTACTCCAGATTATAATGATGTAGCATTTTTTGCACCTGTAGACCCTGCTACTATTGAATTTAAATACGAAAATGGGAGATTTGTACCTTATCAAGGTCAAGGACGTACTGCTATTTCGTTAGATATACCTACATTTTTCTATGAGGGCCTTGATGAACGCATTGATGATCCTTATGGACGTTCCCCCATTATTTCTGCATTATCTATGGTTTTGTTTCAGCTACAAGTATTGAATGATATAAAAGCAGTTGTACACAATCAAGGATATCCTAGATTTGATATTAAAATTATTGAAGAAGTTCTTCTTAATCGTATGCCTATAAGTATTCGTAATAACGAGCAGGAAAAGCAAAAGTGGCTTAGGGAAAGACTTGATGAAATTATAGAAATGTATAATGAACTTGAGCCTGATGATACTTTTGTTCATTTTGATTCAGTTGAAATTGGAATGGTTGGTGGAAAGAACAGCAGTGGTGGGGGTGCAATGATTGACCCTCAGAAGTTAATGGCAGCTATTGATCACTTGATAATGAGTGGTCTAAAAACTCTTTCCACTATTCTTGGTAGGAGAAGTACTGGTAATACAGAATCATTTGCAAAACTTGAAATGAAACTTTATTTGCAAGGAATCAAAGCTATTCATGAGGTTGTTTCTAGTATTTTGTCTAGGGCTTTAACACTTGCTCTTAATATTAATGGTAAGCAGGGTATAGTGAAGTTTGAGTTCTGTCCAGTAGAGATTCGTACTGAACTTGAACAAGAACAGTTTAAGCAGATTAAGTATCTCAATCTGGCTTATGCTAGAGACCAGGGATGGATAGATCAGTATGAAGCTGCTAATGCAGCAGTTGGCCATGACCCTGTGTTGGAAGAACCTGATTGGGAACATTTACAACCTATAAAAAATAAAGAAGGGCAAACACCAAAAGGAACTGTAGACATCAATCCAAGTGCTGGCGGTAATGCTGATGAATCCAGCGGAAGTTAATTAATGTAATTTATAGTCTATTCTAATGAATAGACGAAAGGAGGAAGGTACTGTGGCTAAACCTACTAAGGAACAACTTGAAAAAATTAATAAATTAGCTGTTAAAGAGCTAACAGAGGACGATGTGTTTGTATTTCGTCCCTTGATTATAGACGACCAAGTTACTGCGTATTACTCAAAGCTTCATGAAAATTTTCTTCGTATGATAGTTATGGACGCCAAGAAGGGTGTAGGTTTGCTTCTTAACCATAACTGTTTCCAGCTTCCTGTTGGTAGAACTTTTGATGCTGAGTTGGTGGAAGAGCACGATGAGGAAGTCGGGGATTTTTGCAAATCTGTCTATGGTGGAGTCTATATTGATCGAGGAAGAAATACTGAATCTAATATGACTACCGATGATATTATCAAAGGTATTGAATCTGGTACTATTTTTGATGTATCTATCGGATTTAACGCATCGTCTTGGAAGTGTTCTATTTGTGAAAACGATATTCGTGATTATATGTCTTGTCCACACATCCCTGGTAAAAAATATATAGTTCAAGACGAAGAAGGTAATGATATAGTTGAAACTTGCATTGTTAATGTTGGTGAAGATGGTGAGGGCGAGTTATTAGAATTATCCCTTGTATATGCGGGTGCTTGTGGAAGAGCTACTATTAAAAACGAATTTTCTAACGATAGTGTTATAGAATTAGATAAAGGTACTAAACTAACATTAGTCGATAATTTCAAAAACGTACCTTTATATGCAAAGATTTATCAGTATTACTCTAAAGATGGTGTTGTTTTGTATACCGATACAGATGAACGTACTGAAGGTGCTGAATATTTAGCAAAAAGGAGTGAAACAGAAGTGATTTTAACTAAGTTATATGAGATAATGAAGAATACTTTTGGCATTGAGGTCTCTTCCGAGGAAGAGCTTATATCTAAACTGAGCGAATTCGGTTTGGAACTGTCAAAAGTAAAAGATGAACTGGCGGCTAAGGAAAGTGAACTGTCTGCTAAGAATACTGAACTTGAAACTGCTAATAGTGAATTAGCAAAAGCTGTTGCTGAAAATGAACAGTTAAAGACTGATCTTGCAAACAAAGATGTTGAGATTGCTGAACTCAATAAAAAGGCAGAAATTGTTGAGACTTATCGCCAGGAACTCATTGATAAGGCTCTTAATTTAGGTGTAAAGTTACAAGGTAATGCTTTCCAGAGAGAGCTGTTCTCTAAATTCTTTGAAACACTTAGTCTTGATGAGATTAAAAATGTAGTTTCTGGTTTTGAAGCTGAAGTTCGTAATAAGTTTGCAGGTGCTAGAGTGTCTGAAGGTGAAGATAGATCACTTACAAATCGAGTAAGTGATGTACCTGATAAGGACGAGAATCCTGCTGAGTTTAGCGCATATGTAGCTGAGAAAGCTATTGAATATGCAAAAGAACATGGAATTAGCATTTCTGAAGCTACCAAGCTTATGTACAAGAAATATTCAAATAAAGATGGGAGTGATTCTTAATGGCTGGTAAGTTCACAGGTTTGCAGAAAACCTACCAGATTGGTGATGCCGATGGTATTGCTCTTTACACTGGCGTTACCTATGGTAATAAAGATGGATATGTTGTAAAGCCTACTGCTGACAACGCCGTGTTTGTAGGTGTTGTTGATAATGATGAAAGAATAGATGACCCCATCCGTGCTGGTGGAGACCAGACTGGTCGTAACATTGCGGTTCATGTAGAGGGCTATGGTGAAATTAGAATCGCAGGTACTGTTGCATATGGTGACAGGCTGATTCTCGGAGAGGGCGGCGTAGCAAAGGCTATGCCTAATACATCTGGAATCTACAATGTAATTGGTTTTGCTGAAAAGTCTGGTGTGAATGGGGATGTAATTCCGTTCAAAATTGCTGTAATGACTGTAACCATCCAGACTAGTGATGCCAACACCTAATTTCATAAGGATGATAGAAGGAGAGTGAATTTAGATGCCTACTGTACAAAAAGTGCATATAGATAAAGCTTTGACTAACATCTCTGTTGGCTATAAGAATGAGCAGTATATTGCAGATCAGATTCTGCTCAGTGTCCCTGTAGATAAGCAGTCTGATAGGTATTATGTATATGGTAAGGAAATGTTCAGGCAGCATGATGACAGAAGGGCACCTGGAACAGAGGCCAATGAAATCAACTGGTCTCTCAGTGATGATACCTACTTCTGTGAAGGACATGCTCTGCGTACCCCTATTCCTGATGAAGAGTTCCAGAATGCTGATGATGAGTTTGACTTGAAAGTAGATGCAGCAGAACTCGTAACTGAGGGAATCCTCCTTAATAAGGAAATAAATGCATCAGAAATGCTTCTTGATTCTGCTAGCTATGGTGCAGGTCTTGTCTTTAACATGGGTGCTAGTAATAATCCTGCAAAGTGGTCTGACTATGTAAACAGTGACCCTGCTGTTGATATTGCCAAGGCTAAGGAGAAAATTCACAAGCTTTCTGGTATTAGGGCCAACACGCTTATCCTTTCCGAACCTGTGTTTAATGTTTTGAAGTTCCATCCAAAAGTTCTGAAGCTGTTTGCAGGTGTAACTCCTGTTGGGGTTGCAAATATCGAACAGATTAGGTTGGCTCTTGGCGTAGATAAAATCGTAGTAGGTTCTGCACTAAAATCTGGGGCTACTAACCCTGGTCAGCCTGATACTCTGGATTATATTTGGGGTAATAGTGCAATCCTCGCTTATGTTCCGCCTAAGCCTGGAAAGAAGGTTCCTGCTATTGGTTATACCTTTATGTGGGATAAGGATGGCGAAGGTCCTGTTCAGGTTAGGTCTTGGTACGAGCAGGGCAGACGTGCAACAATCGTAGAAGCTGAAAGATGGTATGCCCATAAGATTATTTGCAATACTGCAGGATTCCTGTTTGCTGACGCTGTTGCACCGCTGGCTGGTTAATTAATAGTAAATTAAAATAGGTCGCTATAGGATTGCCTGTAGCGACCATTTTAACATTAGGAGGTATATTATGGCAGAGAAAAAAAAGAAAACAACTACTACAAGGAAAACTACTACAAGGAAAACTAATAAGAATATGATTCAGGATGTAAATGAAGTACAGGTAGCTACTAATTTAGCGGAATCTAGTATTACTTCTGAGACTAATTTTCAAGAAGATAAAGCAGTATTGGTTTCGGAAAAGAAGATTCAACTTAGTGTTTCTGTAGTTAAGAGTATTAACGTACCTGATGAGGTTACTTTTGTTGTTGTAGAAAATTTTGGGGCTGGAGATTTGTATGCAGACCCTGAGAATGCAGTATATGACATCAAAAATATTGTAAGGCCAGGCGAATCAAAAGAATTTAAGAATGCAAAAACATTAGTTTTGATATCTACATGCAAGCCTGTTGTATCTATAAAGTTTTATAAGTAGTTAGAGGGGAGGGTTTGGTATGCTTATCCTAGAACCAGGATTCGAAAACGTAGTACGTTCTCGGTTGGGTGTTGATACAGATGATTTAACTGATGAAGAGTTAAACCAACCCCTCATAGTTGACCTTGCTGAAGCGACTATAATCCGCAGGGTTCCTGCCTATGAATCAATAACAGACACATTGGATTTGTTATATTTACAGAACGCTGTCATTTCTCATATATGTTATATTCTATGCCCAAGTATGCCTAAAAGACTTAATTTAAAAATTTCTATCTCTGATGTAAAAATAGAGAAAGAAAAAGTTGATTGGGATATGATGGCGACCAAATTTCTTGCAGAAGTTGAATCTAATTTAGGAAGTATCACTACTGTTCCTGTTAATAGTCCAATGGAAGGTGTAAGTATTCTAGTAGACAAAATTAGAAATACTAGAAAGCCAATAGGAGTGTGAGCCATCATGGTCAATGAAAAAGAACGTATAATTAAAAAACTAGGTATAAATGCCGAAGTTAGGTATCCAGATGGCTCAACAAAAGAAGTAAAATGTTTAATTGGCAGGGCAAGTACTATTTTCAATAGTATGCTTTCACTTGAAGCTCATAGAAAAGGAGATTTTCTTATTTCGGACAATGTGGGCGGCGGGTGTATAGTGACTAATTCACTAACAGGAGAAACTCATTTGGTAGTTGCTACCTATACGGCTACTTTTAAAGATATTATATTATCTCGTCTCGCCCACATGTTATTCTGTAATGCAAAAATAACTGTTAAACGTGATGAACGTATAGCTGATGATAATGGTAATGTAAAGACACTTCCTGTTGATGTAGTGTCTGACTTAGATATTTATGTTAAGGTAGTAGACCAGCAAATGAGACAGTACGAGCCTGGTCTTCATGTCGATGCAGAATACATTATATTTAGTCCAGCTATTAATGTAGAGCCGTTGGATAAGATTTTGTTGACAGGTTATGATAGTAAACCAATCCCACTTAAAATAGTCAGTTATGACAATCTGACATATCCAGGTATTTCTTGTATCCAGGTAAAGTCAGAGACAAGGAAGTGATAACATGGCTAGACCAAGTAATCAAAGTAGGCTTTTTTCTTTTGATGTAAATGGATATGTTTCAGAACTCAGATATAGTTTGAGAAGTGCCATGCGTGAAATAAAAGAGACATTATTGAAAGAACTGAAAAATTCCGCTAAATCTTTACCGTTTAAGAGAAATCCTGTTCGATTGGCTGGTGGAGAAGTTACAAGTGACTATAAAAGAAGAAGGGCAGTTATAAAAGCTATAAATGCAAGTATGGATGAAATTGAGAGAAACGTTATTATGCTTACTTTTACTGCATTAGATAATAACTTTAAAGATTCTCATATTGGTATTTATTATGAGCATGGTACAGGTGAAGAGTGGGATGGCGAATATGAAACTTTACCTGATATTGTACCGTCCACAAATAAGTATAGAAGTGGTAGACAAATAGTATCTCGTTCTAGGCACATTGACTATGCAGGTCTCGGTAAAGGTAAGTGGATAGATTTAGGTGGTAATATACGAGTTACTGCATCAAGGGAAGCAGGAAGACGTACACCTGGCTTTATAGCTTATATTGGTGAGGATACAAAAGCTTATCATTGGTTTAGTTCTGTGTTTGAAGAAAAGAGAGAATGGATTATGAAGAAGCTTAGAGAGGCTGTGATGAAAGTAAAGCCAGAAAGGTTTATAAGATTGTCAACTAAGAATTTTGTGTTAGGGAAGGACGGAATCACAAAATGATAGTTGTAAAACTCTATAATGGAGTATTTCAGAAGCTTGCTAATGATGAGATTATTCAAGATTTGCTTGAAATTGATACTTCGTTAGGCAGTAATGAATTGAGGTTGCTTAGAGCAGATAAAATTCAGAAAAGACGTAAACCACAAAATTTAGCAGATAATATTCCTCTAATTGCTTTTTATACTGTTGGTGGTGGCAAGGACCCAACTAATGATAGAGTTTGGGGTTCCACTTTTGTGTTTGATATTTATACTAATGACGATGTTGAAAAAGCTCATCGTATAGGTGAAAGGATATCTGAACTTTTTGACGGTAGTATACCCCCGTTTGCAGGTATAACAACATTCGAATCAGAATTAGAAGATGCTTATGAAAGTAAAACCGATCTTCCTAACACTTATTGTTGGACCGTTATTATAACAATGTTTGTAGGTTTGGAAGATTAAATGTTAATCTTTATCAATTGTAGTCTAATCTAATTCAGTAGAATGAAATTATCGTGGGTTGTTTTATCTAATAAAATAGCAAGAAGACTCCCATATAAGTGGGAGAGGTTCAAAATCTATTATTTAACCAAAAGGAGTGAAAATTGATGGCTAAAAAGATGATAATCAAAGGCGTAGGAACTATGATGGCAAAAGTATATGATAGAGCAGGTAATGGCGCAGAAGTCATTACACTTGGTACTCTTCA
>LFRM01289417.1_pt1 | contig 15913 bp, 14 predicted proteins | sample 618341 | NCBI WGS metagenome assembly LFRM01 (sample SAMN03654438, study PRJNA283298) | anaerobic digester metagenome | isolation source: pool of bioreactors CSTR01a, CSTR02a, and CSTR03a thermophilic anaerobic... | place: Denmark: Kgs. Lyngby | collected 2014-05-21 | reverse complement strand
AAACAAAATAATCTTCTGTGTAAAAAGGGGGGTGTTAAATGGCCAAGCCTGGACCAAAAACAAAAGAAGGAATAGAAGCAGTTACAAGAAACTTGCCCGAGGGTAACGGTGGAAGTGCTTGGGGTTTTACAGAAGCAGGAAAAAGGGCTATGGCAATAGCAAATCATATGAACCAGTTGAAGCACGGACTATATGCAACAATACCTATTTACTGTAAGGACAAAGAGTGTCCATATGCTGATGCATGTTACCTTCAAAGGCAAGGATTAGCTCCTAAAGGAGAGGTTTGTCCAGTAGAAGCAAGCACAATTGAAAAGTTAGTAGATATGTATGCTAAAGAAATGGGAGTTAAAGAAGACGATGCGGTCAAGATGTCTCTCATCAGAGAGTTAGTAGATACAGAAATTTCGATTTTAAGATGCGATAAAAAACTTGCTACAGATCCTGACGTTGTTAAAAATGTTGTAGTTTCAGTAACAGAAGAAGGCAGACCAATACATATGCCCCAAATAAACAAAGCATATGAGCTTCAACAAAAGTTAATAAAACAGAGACAACAAACATTAAGGTTATTAAGTAGCACACCGAAAGATAAAGCGGAAGAAGGGGCTATTGAAAAAATTGATCCAAGCTCTATGATCGCTCAAATGAAACAGAGATTAGAAGACCTAAAGAGTGAAGATGGGTTGATAAAAATAACTCCAAATCATTTTGAAGAGGAGGAACAGGAATGGGATATCTAGGCAGATCCCTTGATCAGGTAGGAGAAGCATTGGCTAGAGCTGCAAAAGCCGTTGCTGAAGATGGTCTTAGAGCTGGAGGCCATTCTTTAAAACGTACTTTTAAAAATGCAGAAATGGGAGTCAGCATCAATAGGCTTGTAAGAGAAAATTATATTACAAAAGGAATGGGAAAACAGTTAAAGGATGCTGGATATCGACAACTTACAAATCAAAATTTTAGAAAAGCGATTAATGGATTAACAGGAGTTAGCAATTATAAAAAGGCGTTAATTTTAGGAGAAATAGGACAGGCCAGAGGGCCTATGAGAACAACACCATTAGCTAAGGGTATACTGGGTGGGCTAGGAGTATATGCAGCTTTTGATGTCGGAGGACGGGTTGTTGGTCCTGGCAACTTCTGGACAGCTAGAGATGGAAGATTTGATATAGCAGGCATTCCGTTCTTTTAGAAAGGAGTATAGACATAATGCGTCAGTTTTTTAATTTTGGAGTTAGAAATTTTAACAATGTGTTTACAGGTATACATTTAACAAATGCAGGGCGTGCATTTGCTTATACGGCTGCAGCTGCGACAGTTGGTTACAACTTTTTGAGAAGTAGTAATTCTAGAAATCAGTTTTATACAGCCCCAGGTATATATCAACCTTTAGCTATGACATATGACGGAAGGAGCAATCCAACTATGGGAGCTGATGGAGCTCTAACGTTGGCTTTATCAAAACTGAGGTGATTCAATGGCTCAACGTTCTCATAAAAGTGGTAAATTTATAAAAAAAAGTGGAGATGTATTTGAGACAGCATTTGATAGGGTTGGAAGTTTTGCAAAAAGACATAATATACAGTTGGCAGAAAAGGGTTTTTTGGGTACTTTGGGTGCTGTTGGCGAGGTAGCTTCTATTGTATGGGGTGTAAGTAATAGGCTTAAAGAGGGACAAAGCTTGATGCGAGCTTTGCCATTAGAAATAATCCAAAATATCCCGTGGGGCATTGCTCCTGAGGCCATGTTGGTAGCCACGTTAGGGAAATTAGCAGCAGAAGTTGCTCCTGCAATACAACAAGGTGCAGAAATGAGTGCATACTATAATGCTAACTTCAACTTCTTAGGTGGTGGATATCTAGATACTCAAACAAATTATATTAATAGAGCAAGAGCAGTAGAGCAAATAAAGCGAAACAGAATGGGAATTCGATACGCCCTGGGGTCTGAAGCAAGAAGATTTCATCAGACGTATTAGGAGCAGGATATATGAAAAATCAAATGGAGTTGTTGTTCGAACAAATAGAAAAGGATCCTAAATTAAGTCAGGCGTTATTCGATCCTGTAATGTTTTCAGTGGTTCTTCTTGATACAACACCTAGATGGTATCAAGCTAAACTACTAAGAGATCCACACAAACTAAAAGTTGCCAGAATGGGTAGGCGAACTGGCAAAACCTTTACCATGATATTGCATATGATTTTTTATGCATTTACTCACCCTAACAGCAAACAATTGGTAGTAGGTCCGTTGAGAATTCAGGTTGATACCATATTTGACGAGCTACGTAAATTTATTAAAGGGAATCCTCTTTTGCAATTAAGTGTAGTTCGTGACGTAAAAACTCCACAACGTATTGAATTTGGTAATGGTGCAATTATTCTTGGACTATCCGCTGGAACGTCCAGTGGATCGGGTGCCAAAAACGTTAGGGGTCAGGGTGCTGATTGGATATATCTTGATGAAACTGACTATCTTAGTGATGCCGACCTTAACTCTATAATGGGTATGCAGCTGGAAGATGTGGGAAACATTGGTGTCTGGTGTTCTTCAACTCCTACTGGAGCCAGGAAGCTATTCTGGGAATGGTGTACTAATGCCAGCAAATCCTGGAGAATTATCGATCAGGAAGCATATTTTAAGGCAAAAAAACCAGAAGATGCTGAAGAAGTTATTATAAGAGAAAACGGAAACGGTTGGCACGAATATCATTATCCTTCATGGGTGTCTCCAAGATGGTCTTCTGAAATGGAAGCAGAAATGAGAGCCATGTTCTCTGCTCAGGGTTATATTCATGAGGTTGAAGCCCAGTTTGGAGACGAAACGACAGGGGTTTTCAATAAAAAGAAGATAGACGAATCCAAGTTTGACTATACATACGCTCAAATGAGAAAGCGTGGCCGAATAGAAGAACATATAACTGTTATCGGTGTTGACTGGGATAAGTATGGGGATGCAACACAAATTGTAGTAACTGAATATGACACCGAAGTTAGTCGTGTAAGAGTGTTAGAAAGAGTAGAAATTCCTTCAACGGAATTTACTTTTGACAATGCAGTCAAGAAAATCGTTAAGCTAAACAAATTCTGGCGACCTAGCAGAATATATGTTGACAGGGGGTATGGAGAGTACCAGGTGGAGGTACTCAAAAAGAAGATTGGCAAAGAGGTGGTAAAGGGGATTGCTTTCCAGAGCAAGATTGAAGTTCGGGATCCAACAGATAATACTATAGACAAAAAAGAAGTTAAGACATTTATGGTTAACCAAACTGCAATCATGCTCGAAAGAGATCAGATAATGATATCTAGGCATGACGAGCTTTTATATACACAGATGGAAAGATATCAGGTTGTAAGAAAATCCTTGACAGGAAAACCTATTTTTACCAGCGAAAACGAGCATGCTTTAGATGCATTAATGTTAACGATACTCTGTTACAACCATGAGTATCCTGAAATTGCTAAACTTCTTGAGAAGCAAAGGGTAGCTAGAACAATGGCATATGTAAAGAAAAATTTTCATTCTTTAGATGAAGATAAGATATTCACTAAAGAGTTTGGCAAAAAAGAAGACAATGATGATCATAGTGAGCCTGCTTATGTAAGGCATATGCAGGCGATTCAATGGAATAATAAGAGAACTAATCCTTGTGCAACCTGGGGTTCTCGTGGTCGCCAAAGACGTACCCCAGGAAGACGCTCTTTTTAGAGCTTTATCAAATCCACTATACCACCTCACCTATAGCAACGAAGGTTCTCTCCCCCCTGTCCCTTCGTTGCTAAATTACATAATAAAGGTGGTTGTTGATGATACATAAAGGAATAGAGTATAGACCAGATATCCAGTATCAATTAAAAGATGCTCAAGCTAATGAGTACATAGAAGAGATTTTGGAAATTGATAAATATATAAGTCCAGATGAAGTTTCAACTATAGTGGAAGAAAACATAATTAATCTGGATTATTTGCTTGAATACATAGAAAACGAGCTTAAAGATAGTAGTTTTAACAACATAACGTTTGCTCAATATCAACCTCTGGCCGTAAAAAAGTACTATTGCCAATCACCATGTACAAATGAAGAGGAACAAATTATTTATGATTTTGAGAGTGGTATCGGAGGGTTAAAGGGAGATATTAAGGGGGATTTTTATAAAAGATTATTATCTCTTAAGTGGGATCAGGAAGATGATAGACGACAACTAAGCAGTCTATTAGAGGTGGATACAGAAAGTATTGAGAGTTATTTAGAAAAATTATCTGTACGTTATCAAACGGATGATTATTTAGATGAAATTTATGACACGGAAACAAAAAGCAACTTATACAATAAACTTTATGCATTAAATAATAAGATTAAATATTATGAAGGGAAAAAGAAGAACCTTGAATCAAGTTACCATGATGCTTTAAGTAATGGGTATGTAGAAAAAGCTAAACTCATAAAAAGACAAATCGAAAAAATAGAAACAAAGCTTGCGGATATTAGAAGCGATATTAGTTTTGCTGCATCTCAATCATATGTTTTTCATAAAAAGGCTGAAAACGCCAACAGTTACATAAAGAAAGCTGGTTATTTAATTCTAGCTACTCCGTTTGATCATCTCGGTGAGAAAGTATGTTGCATGTTAAAATTATTGATTAAAGCTGTTTACGGAGGAGATGAAAACAGCTTAGAAAAGTTTTACAGAGATATGGAGTTAAGCAAAAGCATACTGATAGGGGGAGAAGCTTACTCCTTAAGTGATTTATTAAAAGCTATTGATGCAATAAGAGGAATCCTGGCAATAGCATATGGTAAGGATAGCAAAATGGCAAATGAATTAGTTAATGAACTTACCAGGATGGCTTTATCTCCGTTGAAAAGCTTGATTAATAATTGCATCATGCAGCTGAGGGATTTTGAGAATAAGGTGTTAAGTAAGGTGGTTGGGCTATTTGATTTTGTTGCAGAAACTAATCCAGAAAACCCTAACGGTTTACTTGACTGTATGTATTTTGAGGGAGTAGCTGACATCATATTCGATGTCATTGAAGAAATATTTGATGATATAGAAAGCAAAATAATTGATTTATATAAGTTTACATATCAGCAATCAAGTACGATGATGAAAGATTTAGTGGTGATAGGAAAAAAGGAAAAAATAAGACAACTTTACAGGTTATTAACTAAATTTTCTAAGGTCCTATCAACTCTAGATAGATTTACATTTGAAAAAGGCATAGAAGAGTGGATTGAATCTTTCTTGATCAAAGCAGGATTTGGTACGCAATACAATTCAGAGTTAGGTATATTTGAACCTATTTCTCTGGATGGTTGCATAGACAGGGGCAGATATCTTGGTAGTTATAGGATTGGATATCCTACAACTCCTGAAGACATTGAGGATTTGCATTTTGATAAATCTCCAAACTTCAGCAGTTTTGTAAAAACTAAACATCCTAAAACATATGTTTGCGAAATGTGACAGGGAGGGGAAAATGGACACATTAGATTGGAGACATATAAGAAGCAGCAGGGATAACTTGATTAAGTATCTTAAAAGGTATGGTGGACAAAGGCCTTTGGCCAGAAAATTAGGTATTGATCATAAGTCAATTAAATACTGGATGGATAAATACAATATTGAAGTGAATGATTACTATCGTGTACCAAGTAAAGTTTGTGTAGGCAAAGAGGAGCAAGGTCCAAAGGTAGAAGAATACGAGGAGTACTACTTAATTAGAGCCCCTGATGGAAGGTATATTAAGTTTACAAAAGAAGAAGAAAAACTTTTTAGGGAAATGTATTGTGCAACAAATCCTGAAGATCGTCTTTCACTGAGAGCATGTTCAGATGAATTAGAGATTGACAGGGACGATTTGTATTACATAAAAACAGCGTTAAAAATAACTCATGATGATATAGAGTTCACAGAAGATCAGTTTGAAGAGATGGATGATGAAAGGCTTGTTGAACTTAGCAAAATTAGGCGAAGAAAAAACTTAAAGAGAAAAATCAGAGAAGAAACATATAGGACAGCTCTTCGTGAAAACAAAAAGCTAAAAACAAAAGAGTACTTTATCAAGCAGACAACTAATAGGATTTTAGAGAAACTGGACTCTTTTGAATGGATCCCGCCAAAGTATTTTGACGTATCTAATAAACAAGAAAGATTAACTCTTGTCGTAAACATTACAGATTGGCATTATGGAAAATTGGTGCTTGGAGAAAATTTACTGGGAGATGTAGAGGGTTTCAATAAAGACATATTTGCTAAAAGGGTAGATAAATACCTGGATAATATTATTAATAGCATTGATAAGTATCAGGTGGAAGAAGTGGTTATATTAAATTATGGAGATGGCCTAGATGATCCTAATGCACATGTATATCCAGGACAAGGAGATCACCAAGATGTAAAATACGAAGATCAGTTTATGGGTTATGTAGATGCATTGCAGTATTTCTTGAATACAATTTATAATTACATGCCATATATAAGATATTCATCTGTAAGAGGTAATCATTCAAAAGATGGGGTTAACTGGGATGTAGTAGCTAATTATACTCTCAAAAAACTTATGGAAGAGTATGATTCCATTGAAATGGATGTAACTGATAAGGCTAATAAAATAGTTAAAATATATGATTCGACTATATTGCAGACCCATGGAAACAACATAAGAAACGGGAAATATGCTGGCCAGCTGGATGTATTAAACATGATGAGGTTGGCTGGAGTTTCTTCAAATAAAGTATATGTTGTCCAGGGGCATTTACATCATCAAGAAAAATTAGAAGGAGTAGGGCATAACTGGTATAAGCTACCCTCTATAGTCGGAGGAGATATATTGTCAAACGAAATTATGTATACCAATGCAAGACCCGCTCAGCAAATGTTCTTAATAGCAGACAAGGAAGGAATTGTTAACGAGATTTTTACTTATTTCGATTCTTATTTCGATTAAAGAGGGATAGTGTATGGCTAGGAAATCTATTTTTGATAAAATCAAAAACTGGATAGGAAAAAGGCTGACGGGCTTAGTAGAAAACAGTAAAAACAAAGATAATCCGTTGGCCAGAACTATTAAAAAAGTTGGATTCGCTTTTTTAGAAGGAACCAGAAACGACTTTCAGGAATCGCCATTTGATTTTGAAGAAATTGATGCAGCGTACAATACAGACAGTTATGTGCGACAGGCTTTGGATAAGTATATTGAGCTAATGTTTAAGGCTGGATGGAAGATAAAATATAAAAACGATAAAGTTAAAGAATATATGAGAAAAAGATTAATATTACTATCCGAAGCAATGGGTGAACCTATTGATCAGTTCTGGAAAGATATTTCCGAAGACCTTATAAAATATTCAAATGTATTTTTGGTAAAAGCCAGACAGGACCCTCATCCAATGAAAGGGATTACATATAAAGGTTTAGGAGGAAAAAAACCAGTTGCAGGTTATTTCAGGCTTCATCCTTCAACAATTACAATACAGGTTGATGAACATGGTACAGTAAGAAAATACAAGCAAGAAGTGGATGGAAATAAAAAAACATTTAGTCCTGAAGATATAATTCATATCTATTACAAAAAGCCTGCTGGAAAATTCTTTGGAGTGCCATTAGCGACACCTGTATTGGATGATGTGCGGCTTCTCAGGGAGATTGAGGACAATGTGGCCAGGCTGATTTATAGGCATCTAAACCCATTATACTTGTATAAAGTTGGCCTTGATAAGCCTGGGTATGAAGCTACAGATGAAGAGATTGAAGCAATGAGAGAACAGATACAATCTATGCCTACTGAAGGTGCTTTAGTAGTTTCAGAAAGACATGATGTAAAGGTTTTAGGAGCTGAAAGGCAGGCACTGGATGTAGAAAAGTATTTAAAGTACTTTGAAAGAAGAATCTTTACAGGCTTTGGTACTCCTGAAACTGTAATGGGTAGAGGAGATACCAGCAACAGATCCACTGCTGAAACTCAATCTGTAGAAATGCGTGATTCAGTAGAAGCTTATCAAACAGTTATGCAGGACTTTATAAATCACTTTATTTTAAGAGAATTACTGTTGGAGGGTGGTTTTGATCCTGTTTTAAATCCTGAACATGTGGCAGAATTTGAATTCAATGAAATAGATATAGACATGCAAATAAAGCTGGAAAATCATATTATTTATAAATACGAACACAATGCAATTTCGCATGATGAAATGAGAATGACGTTAGGATTAGATCCTGTTTCCGATTTCAGTAAATTTAATGGAAATATGTTTAGGCAGGATACAGATGATACAGATAATAGAGTTGACCCGAAAAATCAATATAGTAATGAGTTTATAAAGGATCACTTAAAAGGCAATATTTTAGAAAGTAAAATCCTAACAACATATATGCAAGCCAGAAGAGAGATTATAGACAACCTGGATTTTTATTTTGAAGGCATAAAAAGCAAGGATCTTGTAACCAGAGAGTTATTATATAGTCTAGAAAATGCAAAGAGAAGTATAAAATACTTTACAGTAAGTTATGCATCACAGGCATATAAAAAAGGTTATGAAGCTGGTCAAAAAGAGCTTCTATTGGAAGAAGGGGTAAATAATATACCCAATCCCAACAAATTTTTAAGCGAGAAAGTAGGAGAATACTTATCAGAATTTTCAGATATATTAAAAATACAATTGTTGCAATCCTTAAACAACAAAGAAGAATTAAAAGATGTTATTGCAAAACAATCTTCGATATTTGACACACTGGAATATAAATTGCTTTATCTCTCAAATGAGTTTTTAATGAGAGCCTACAACTGTGGATTTGCAGATGTAGGAAAGCATTGTGGGGTTAAATCAATATACTTCCAAAGCAAAGGGAAAGTAGAAGAGATTACTCTTACTGATAGGATATTTGAAAAACTACCTGCTCAACCGTTTGTTAACAATTACTATTTATCATATACCAATAAATCTATAGCGAAAGGGGGGCAGTTGGTTGAGAAGAAAGTTTGTTGAAGCATTTAGTCTAGAAAATATAAAAATAGAAAGTAACAATAATTTCACAGAAAGCAAAGAGGGTAGTGATGAGGATGGTATTTTAGTGTGGATTGATGCAATTCATGCTATGACCACCGGTAATCATACTACATATACTGCACAAGAGCTAAAAGGAGATCCAGTTAAGAAAACAGGTCAATATTCCTGGACATATCCTTATGAAGCTCCAGTCTTAACACACCACAACCAAAAAGGAGAGCCTATAGGAAGAGTTGTAGCAGCTAGCTATTCAAAAACTTCTCAGGCTGGTTCTCCTGTAATTAAGCTAAAATGTAGAATCACTGATCCAGAAGCTATTCAAAAAATTAAGGATGGCAGATACAAAACAGTTAGTATTGGTGGTTTTGCAGAACATGCTTATTGCTCGATTTGTGGTACAGACTGGATAGACGAAGGTTACTGTGAACATTGGCCAGGCAGACAATATGGAGAAGAAAAAGAAACTGCTCATTTAATCTTGGGTGATATTTATTTTGTAGAGATATCCTTTGTCAATGTTCCAGCTGATAGATTTGCCCAGGTTACTAGTATTATAGATAGTGTAGAACCAGATTCAAACAACAAATCAGAACCTGTTAAGGAGAATAAAACTAAAACACAAGGGGGTATACCAATGGGCTTGCAAGAAAAACTTGAAGCCTTACAGGAAAAGGTTTCATTAAAAGAGGAAAAACTTAATGTCTATGAGACTAAAATTGCAAACCTTGAAGACAAGGTAAAAACATTAGAGGAAGCAAATAGTTTGCTTTCTGAAGAAAAAGAAATATTAGAAAGCAAAGTGGAAAATCTCAATAGTGAAATTGAGAAGCTAGTGAATGAAAATGCTGAGCTTAAAAAAGAGCAAAAGAAAACACTGGCCGAAAAAGTAGTTGACCTGAAAATTGAATTAGGCAAAATCCAGGAAGAAGACAGAAAAGAAAAAATTATGGAACACATTAAGAGAACAGAAGAATCTCTGAATGATAGCTTAAGAGATCTTCGGGAAGAAAAAGAGTTACTGAACAAAGAAGAAATAGTAGTCCGTGATATGGATAATCGGGTCCAGAATCCTGGATTACATAGTTCAACTGAAGACCAGGTAACTACTGAAGAAGGTAATGACATTGATGATTATGATGAAATTGAGAACAAATTAAACGCAATATTATAAAAAGAATGAAAATATCAAAGGAGGAAAATTAGATGGCTTTATATCCGCAAGATAACAAGACCAAAATAATCAAAAGCACAAATGAGAGATATACTCGTACACAAACAAAACTGGTTAAAGACCAGGGGGATGCACCGTCTTCAAGGGTGATGGTAGATCCTAAGCTACCAAGGTTATTTAAGTTTCATTTTGGTGGCCAGCTTGACAACTGGGTTGTAATTCCAAAAGGTCGTATTGTTGCACTTGTTCCTGACAGGGAAAGAAAGAATTTTGATGATAATATGTACTACAATATGTTGACTATTGCTAATGGTGGAGTAGATGTTGTAGAAAGAGACGACTCTCCCGAAGCAAAAGATGGAGATACATATATTCGTAAAGCAAACAAACCTGTCGGTGTAGCAGCACTTAATGTTTATCAGGATATTGATGATACATTTAAAGGTAACATTCCAGTTTATATCACTAGAAACACAATTACTGTACCATATTTCTTAAGAAGAGAAGATGCAGAAAAAACCGAATGGGGTTCTGCGTATGGCGACTTAAAACCTGGAGACAAGGTTAAATCAGACGAAAACGGTCGCTTTGTCAAATGGGAAGAGTACAAAGAAAGAATGGAAGTATTCAGTGGTGATGGTTCTACCAAAATATTCTATGTAAGGACTGCTATTCATCCAGATGTAGAGCCAGCTGATATTACTGTAAAAGTAGATGGCTCTGTGGTTGAAGTAGCATCTGTAAGACATGCGATTGGAGAAATCGAATTAGCTAATGCTCCAGCCGCAGGAGTAGATAACGTAGAAATCCTTTACAAGTCTGTTTTAGGTGATGATATAGAACAGAAAGTAGGAATGGTTGTTAATGTAGACCGCAATCTGATTCCTGCTGGATGGTTGAAATATGTCATGCCTGAAGGTTTTGACCAGCCAGAAAGTCCAGATTTAGGTTTCTTACCAAGTCATTTAACTGATGAAGGTTATCCATATGATGCATCTTATAGGCTCGGCTATGATGCAGAAAAATACAGGGCTACTGGTATTCCTGGTTTAACAGATGGTATGAACTATAAGAAGGAATACAAAGGTGTGCTTTTAGGAACCATTCAGGAAGGTATTGAAGCAGGAGAAAAATATGTATTCAGGCTGTTAGCTGAATATACTCCAATGATTGAGGGGTCCTACAAAGTACATGTAGAAGGCATGGAAGAAGGCGTAGACTTTGAGGTTGATTTTGTAGATCCAGACACTGGTCTTGTAATTATTAAGTTACTTAACAAGACAACTGCTACAGCTCAGGTTACTATTGACTTTATGGCTGTACATCAGATGCCTGGTATGCCAAGCAACCTGGACTTTGAAGGTGTAGAAGGTAGCGTAGACATCTTGCTGCAATTGTAGTTTTAAAAATCCAGAAAATTCTTTTAAAAACAAGGGGGAAAACAGAATGGCAATATCATTTAGAGAATATATCAAAAATAAATCCAAGCAAGAAAGAAAAGAGATTGTTGAGTTTATAGAAAAGTATACATTACTGATGAGCACAGGTTCTACAGCAAAGTTCGGGCTGGTTGAACAGCCTATGACAGTTAAGGAAGCTTTGACTTCTCGTGATGCACAGATCCTGTTACCAAAGGTAATGGAAGGTGTTCTGGAGCAGTCTGCGGAACCAATTTACCTGGTTTCCAAACTCTTTAAAACTGTTAAGCTGGAACAGGGAAGTAGAATTATTTTCCCTGCAATTGGAGCACTGAGAGCATATGAGATCGGAGAAACCCAGGAGTATCCAACAGATACACTGGACATCATGCTCAAAGAAAAAGCTACTGAAGTAGACGTCACCAAAAAAGGTGTGCTTGTACCTATTTCAGAAGAGCTTGTAAATGATAGCCAGTGGGATGTTATCGGTATGCATATTCAGGCAGCAGGTCGTGCACTGGCCAGATTAAAAGAAGAGTTAACATTTAAGGCTATGTCCAAACATGGACACGTTGTTTTTGACAATAAGCTGAGAAGAAAATACCCAGAAGCTGGAACTACTGGCCGTAACGAGCATGGTGAATTTAACGATACATTAGCTATTGAGGACCTGTTTGATATTATCGTTGCACTTATGGCCAACGAATATACTCCGACAGATATCCTGATTCATCCACTTACCTGGTCTGTATTTGTAAAGAATGGATTAATTTCAGTCTTTGACAAGCCAGCTCTTGGTAGTGAAGACAATATTAAGATTGACAAAAATGCTGCAAATGGTCGTATTCCTTTTGCATTGAATCTGATGGTTAGTCCATTTATTCCGTTTGACCAGGTCAACAGAACATTTGATATGTATGTTATTGACCGCCACAATGTCGGTGTAATCGTAGAAAAAGAAGGCATGACAACTGAAGACTTTACCGATCCATACAGAGATATCCGTAACCTGAAATTCAAAGAAAGATATGGAATCGGTATTCTGGATCAGGGTAAAGCAGTTGCAACAGCAAAGAACATCGCTCTCGATGTAACATACGAAAAACCAATGCTGGTTCGCACAATCAACGAATCAGATTATGCCAGTGGCAATTAATTATAGTTGTAAAAAGGGGTAGGGCTTAAAGCCCTACCGCCTTTCATAATTTTAATCACAATAATGAAAGGTGGTATTTTGAATGTATGCTGTTTACATAAACAGGGGGTATGCATATTTTGACGAAAAAACGAGAACTCATCTAACCAGATCAAATCCCAAGAGAGTGTTTACCGATGAAGAATTGGCAACTCTAGATATGTCTGGTATAGAGAGAGGAATTAGGTTAGGAACTTTAAGGAAAGAAGAAATTACTGTTTCGAAAGAAGATAAGGATGAAGTTGTTAAAGAGATGCCAGAAGCAGTTTCTGAAGAAGAAAAAATCGAAGAACCTATAGCAGAAGAAATGACAGAAGAAACAGAAGAAACACAGGAAACAGAGGAAATGCCTGATGAAGAGGAAGCAGAAAAAGAGCAAGAAAATATTATAGAGGAAGACGGCGAAGAAAATCTTGAGGACTTAACAAAAGAAGGAGAGCCAAGATGCCAGGCTAGAAAAGCAGATGGAACACAATGTACTTTTGCAGCTAAAGTTCCTGAAGATGATCCTATTTATTGTGGCAGGCATAGAGATTTATTAGATTAAGAGTTGGTAGGTGGTATAAATGTATCCATATACACACCCACAAATAATAGGTCATACTCCAGGAAATTTAGAGACTGATGTTGCTTTGGACTCTCAAATTAGAATAGAATTCTCAGGAGATATTAATCCTGATTCAATACATATAAATACGTTTATGGTTATCCAGGGAGGTCAGCCTGTCCTTGGAGATTATGAGTATAATGCGAAAACTAAAGAAGCAATATTCAAGCCTAAAGAAAATTTAAAACCTGGCAGAAAATATCAGGTAATTTTAGTAGGGGATCAAAATTCTAAAGACTTTACAAAAACAATACTGAACGTTTTAGATAATCCACTGGAAAATAACTACACATTTTCTTTTACTACTACCGAAGAAACAGAGCTGGATCCTCCAGAAATTATATCACCAATCCACCAAAGTATTACTGATAATTTATACTTTGAGTGGACCGAAGTAGAAGAAGCTATAAGTTATGAAATACAAATTAGCGATCACAAATTATTTGAAACTGTAGTTTATCATAATATTGTATATTCTACATCATTAGAGGTAAATGATTTAGAACTCGATAAAGAATATTTTGTAAGAATTAGGGCTATTGCTGATAAGAAAACTAGTGACTGGTCAAAGCTACATTCATTCTACTACGAAATATCCGATTTAACTGACTTTGCTCCAAAAATTCCTGAAGAACAAATCGAGGTAAAATTGCTTTATCCTCAAACAATATTAAACGTGGATACCAGGCTAACTGAAATTATTTTTGAGGTAAATCAAGAAGTTGAAGAAGAAGATATCGAAGTTATACTGGAGGGAGTTAGCGTTAATGGGGTGCCACACATTCAAAGTGATGGCATAAAGCAAGGTACAATAGAGATACTGGAGAAAAAACCAAACTATACGAAAATAAGGTATGTGATATAAGTTGAAAAGGATTCAGACAAAAACTATTAATATTCCTGGTGATGGGAAATACCGAATAAGAACAATAGATACAGCAAATAAAACATTACACTACAATCTTTTTACTAAGGTTTTTGACCCAGAAGCAAGTGATACTACTAAAAATTATAGATATCGCTTGAAAAAAGTATGTAAGGATAATACTGAATCTTATTACATACAGATACAAAGTAGTCCGTTAAAAAAATTAAAAAGAGGTTTAAACAAATTAAGGTTGCGAGCTGTTTCTAAACAGGGTCTTCCTTCAGATTATATTTCATTTATAGTTTATTCAGATGGAAAAGATACAGAGGTTATAGGAGATATAGAAAGTTTCATTTTCGGAATTCTTGATGTTTATTTTAACGACTATCTTTCTGAGATTTTTATAACTGATACACTGTTTGATGATTTTGAATTTATTCCGTCTGAAGATGAAGTTGAAAGAAAGTTTTATGCGGCATTTGAAGATTTTGTAGGCTTATCCGTAGAAGAGTTAACAGTAGAGTTGATTAATGATTTTATTTCCAAAAGGGATTTAATAGACTTTAAGCCATATGAGGTTTTAGGTTTTTGGAAGGATTATTTGATTAATGATAAAACTGTTGGTCCGTTTTTTGAAGAATTAGTAGATAGTTTTATGGATGATTTTATTAATGAAACTATCAGTGATTTTATTTACGAACAAATTAGTGCTTTTACTTATGGAGAAGAAAATATCCAGGCAGCAATAGTAGAGCAATACTTTAGATCTTTTAAAGAGCATATATCGAAAGCATATGCTGATTTTAAGAAAAGTGATGTTGCATTACTGGGTGCAATAGACTATATAAAGCACATTATGCATATTGCAGATGTTACAGAGATCTATGATTTAAGCATAGAAGAAAATATCGAAAACCGAATTGACCCTAAATACAAGAATATAGAAACAGCAAAAATAGATTACAAAGAAATAGTGAACCATTACAATGAATTAGTGAAACTTCTTATTGAAATTAAAAAAACAGATATACATGAAGACTATGCATTTATCTTGGAAACAGTTGTTGAAGATCTGATGCTTTTAAGTCTTTCAGATATTATTCCAGGTATAGATATAGAATCAAGGATTTATCAAAAAGAATTAATACAACCTAATGAAAGTGTTAATGCTGTATTACACCTGGAAGATGGAAGCACACAGGTATATCTAACAGAAAGATTTATTAAACCGATAGTTGATATTTATTTTTCAGATATAACTTTAAAACTCGAAGATATATGTAAGGATATTACTTTATTAGATATTGTTTTAGTCATGCCATATTTGGGCTACGAAGACAATCTTATTGTTGTAAAATCTCTTAGGGATATTGTTTCATATTTGGAAGATAAAAAAACAAAAGTTAACGAAATCTTCTATTTACTAAAGTTTATAAAAGAATATATGAATATAACATTAAATCCACAGAGGAATTTGTAATAGAATCACTACCAGACAAGCAATCACAATTTGTAAGTATTGAATATATGTTTGAAGATCCAATGACTCATATAAATTTAAAAGTAAATGGCAGTGGAAATCTTGATAATGTTGTGTATTTAATTTCCACTGATCAGGGAGGAACATGGTATCAGATTGCACCA
>LFRM01168665.1_pt1 | contig 15913 bp, 13 predicted proteins | sample 618341 | NCBI WGS metagenome assembly LFRM01 (sample SAMN03654438, study PRJNA283298) | anaerobic digester metagenome | isolation source: pool of bioreactors CSTR01a, CSTR02a, and CSTR03a thermophilic anaerobic... | place: Denmark: Kgs. Lyngby | collected 2014-05-21 | reverse complement strand
TTTACAGAAGCTCCGGATGCAATCCCGTTAGAAACGACTTTTTTTAGTACATCTGTCATTATCCATGCAACTCCTTCATCCAGGACCCTTACGGATTTGCTCTTAGTTTCAAGAAGAACCTTGCCGTTTCCATCTGTGACCTTTGTATAACAGATAGGCTTGTATCTCAATCCCCCACCCGGAAAAGCTGCATATGCAAGCGACATCTCCAGAGGAGATATTCCTTCTGCCATAGCGCCCAGACCCAAAGCGGCATAATTAAGGTCGTTTACAGATTCAGTTCTGTCGTCAATAGCAGAGCTGATTCCATATTCCTTAAGCAGATTCATGGAATAATCGACTCCTACCTGAGCAAGAATTTTAACCGCACATGTGTTAATTGACTGCTGTATAGCTGTCATGAATGTGTTCTCCCCGGAATAACTTCTTGTAACATTGTTAGGCCAAACATCACCATCAACGACCATTCTCTCGTCTATAACCTTGGATGAAACGGTTATATAGTCTCCATAACCTGCTGTTCCTTGTCTGTCATAACCGTAATCGTGATACTCAAACTGTTTCCCTTCTTTGTGATATTCATAGCTTTTCTGGAGTGCAGCAGAGTAAACGGTAAGTGGCTTGATTGCAGAACCCGGCTGACGAGGGTTTGTCGCTCTATTAAATAGTTTTTCTCCTGTCGCCTCCCTTGTTCCACTCATAGCCTTAATTTTCCCCGACCCAACCTCAGTAATTACCATAGCAGCTTCTACTTTTGAACCATTTGCCGCTTTTGGGAAATTCTCTGATTTCTTAAATTCATTGGTTATCGCCTTCTGAGCTTGAATATCAACAGTTGAATATATTTTTAAACCTTTAGTATATAACCTGCTAATTGCTTGCTGTTCATCTATACCGTATTTTGTCATCAGATCATTTTTGACGGTTTCAAGAATATAGTCTCTGAAAGCCGATTTACTCGTCAATGGATTGGTTCCAACCTTAATAAAATCCTCTAGAGGCTTCGTTGCTTTCTTTCTCTCCTTGGCAGTAATATAACCTTGTTCTTCCATAAGAGCTAAAATCAAATTCCGCCTATCCTGTGCAGCATCATTGGCATACAATCCTTTTCTTAACTTTACCGTTTTTTCGCCTTTTTCGTATGTAATTAGAGCATATTCGCTTGGAGCTTGCGGAAGGGCAGCAAGTGCCGCACATTGTTCAAGAGTGAGGTCGTTTACGTCTCTTGAAAAATATGTTTTCGCTGCAGTCTCAACACCATAACATCCGGATCCGAGATATATTGTGTTAAGGTAAGCTGTTAATATTTCTTTCTTAGACATGGTTTTCTCTATTTCATACGCATAATACATTTCAACTATTTTGCGTCTAATGCTTCTCTCGCTTTTTTCTTCAGGTAGGAAAACATTACGAGCGAGCTGCTGTGTTATAGTGCTTGTTCCGCTAATTCTCTCACCTTTGAATACGCCAAGAATTGCACCAATCATTCTTTTAAAGTTGAATCCGTTATGCTTCCAGAACGTTTTATCTTCAACAGCAATAAAAGCATTTTTTAGGTTTTTGGGTAGGTCATCATAAGAGGAGATCTTTCTATTCTCTGAATAATAGACAATATCAACCAGATTATCCTTATCATCATAAATATCGGTGGTAATATCCAGCGTATCATATATTTTGTCTGTCTGTATCTTAGGTGCATTTGAAATACAATAGAAGGCATAACCTCCGACACTTATTGAGCCCATTAGAATCAAAAGAATGAAAGTTATAAAAATTCTTTTAACTATTTTTTTCTTATTTGATCTTTTAATCGTTTGCTTACTATTTGAATTGTTTGACATATGTCGACCCTCTTCTTTGTATCTATATTGTCTTGCCAAAACCAGTCTCCTAATAATTTGAATAAACATTTGATAATATATAATAGCGCAGGAATATCAATCCCTCCGCTATTATATCACAACACATAATTTCTTTATCACTTCAGCATTTACTTAACCACCAGCATTCTCATTGAATTAAGAATGCACAAGATCGCAACTCCAACATCTGCTATAACAGCCATCCACATATTTGCGATACCGAATCCTCCCATTATGAGGAATGCAATTTTAACGACAAGTGCAAATACGATATTTGCTTTGGATATATCAACAGTTTTTCTTGCTATCCGTATAAGGCTTGGAATCCTCTCCAGATTATCATCCATAATCACGATATCTGCAGCTTCTATAGCTGCATCAGAGCCCATAGATCCAAGAGCAATACCGGCATCTGCCCTTGAGAGAACAGGTGCATCATTTATGCCATCTCCTACAAATACTACTTTCTTTCTGCTGCTTTTATCCTTATTACGCAAACCGACATCCTCAATAATGTCCTCTATAATTTTCACTTTATCTTGCGGAAGAAGATCCGATTTATAATCCTTAAATCCCAGTTCTGATGCTGTCTGTGCAGCATTTTTCTTCGTATCTCCGGTTAGCATAACTATGTGCTTAACACCTTCGGATATAATGTTTCTTATGGCTTCCTTTGAATGTTTCTTGAGTGAATCCACCAAAACAATTGAACCAATATACTGTTCATCTTTTGCAACATAAACGGTAATACCTGTATCTTCCGGTTCATCCAAGTAAAGAACTATTCCTTTTTCCTGCATAAGTCTTCTACTTCCAACGATAATTCTGTTTTTTCCAACCTTTGCAGTAATTCCTCTACCCCTTATGTTCTCAAGATCGCTTATCTTTGATATGCGAAATGGCTTCTTACATGCACTAATTATAGGAGTCGCAATCGGATGTGTTGATCCTGATTCTGCCGCAGCTGCATACTTTATAACCTCTTCTACCGTATATCCTTCCATGGCATTAATCATTTTTACTTCAAATTTACCTTCAGTAAGAGTCCCTGTCTTATCGAATACAATTGTGTCAACATTAGCCATTATTTCCAGAAAATTACTACCTTTTACGAGCATTCCCGACTTAGATGCTGCTCCAATCCCGCCAAAGAAAGCCATAGGAACAGATATAACCAATGCACATGGACACGAAATTACTAGGAATGTACAACCTCTAAGTACCCAATCCATTAAGTTCCCAAGAAAAATTGGAGGAACAAAAGAAATAAGCAAAGCGCTTACCACAACAACGGGTGTGTAATAACGTGCGAATCTAGTAATGAAATTTTCTGTTCGAGATTTTTTATTTGCAGCCGTTTCAACTAGTTCAAGAATCCTTACTACAGTTGAATCTTCATATTCCCGATCTGCTTGCACTTTTAACAAATTGTCCCCGTTTATACATCCGGATATGATCTCATTGCCTGTTTCTACAAAGTGAGGCATTGACTCCCCTGTAAGAGCCGATGTGTTAATTAAACCTTCTCCTTCAACAACTATCCCATCAATTGGAATTTTTTCTCCGGGTTTGATAATCAATATATCTCCAACTTCAATATCGTCCGGATCAATTATATCGATACTTCCATCATCATTTTGTAAGTTTGCATATTCAGGGGCTATACTCATTAGTTCCTTTACTGCAGCTCTCGACTTTCCAACTGCGTAGTCCTGAAAGAACTCGCCCACCTGATAGAACAACATTACAGCAACGGCCTCGCCAAATTGCCCACTCACAAAAGCACCAACCGTTGCCAGTGTCATAAGAAAGTTCTCATCCATTATCTGGCCGTGGAAAATTCCCCAAAAACACTTTTTTACCACATCGTATCCTGCAATAAAATATGCAACGATATAAAGTGCCAGAACAAACAGCCCTTTATAATTGTTTTCAGTAATAATTTCCGTTCGATTTAATATAAATAACAAAAAAAACATAAGCATGGAAATTACTATCCTGCTTAGTTTCTGGTTTTGTTTAGTGCTTAAATTTATAATCATTTTACTACCTATTAATACCTACTACTTATCATTATGAATTATATATTATTAACAAATCATCTTATTACTATTTAGCAATCTTACAATCAGGTTCTATGGCTGATATGCGTTTTGCTGCTTCTTCCACCACGGCATTAAAGTTGTTCTCATCTGCCTCAATTGTCATTTTTTCGGTAAAAAAGCTAATAGATGCATCATTAACTCCATCAATTTTCTTAATACTGTCTTCCATTTTAGCTGCACAGTTTGCACAATCAAGTCCTGAAAGCTTAAATTTTTTCTTCATATTACTAAATCTCCTTATCTATCACATGTCGAATATGCTGATTTGTGCTGACTCAGGCAGTCCTGTAAACAACCCATGTCCTTTCAAATCTTCTATATTTGAATTGGAAAGCTTTGTTCTCGACCTTACATCATCAACAGTAGTGAAAGCTTTTTGATCATATGCTTCAATCAGAGATTCAGCTGCCGAATCACCTATACCATTTATAGCATTAAAGGGCAGCATAAGCTTACCATTAACAAGTGTGAACTTATTGGAACTTGCAGTTCCAAGCACCGGCTCTATAAAGTCATATCCTCTGGAAAGCATCTCATACATTACCTCATATACTGTAAGGGCTTCTTTTTGTTTCGCTGTTGCCGCTTTGTCTAGGTCTTCAATTTCGGTCATTTTGCGCTCAACCTCAGATATGCCTTTGCCTATTATATCAGCATCAAAATTGTCTACTTTTGACGAAAACCAAGCCGCATAAAAAGCCTCCGGGTAATTTACCTTAAACCATGCCATTCTAATTGACATCATTACATATGCCGCAGCATGGGCTCTTGGAAACATGTACTTTAACGTTTCGCAAGATTTTATATACCAATCAGGAACACCGTGGCTTTTCATAAGGTTAAGTTGTTCGTCTGTCAGCACTTTATTTTTACGAACCACTTCCATTATATTAAACGCGTCGCTATTATTCAAACCTTTTGCAATAAGGTAATTCATTATATCGTCACGACAGGATATCACCTCATTCATCGTAGCAGTTTTATTTCTTATTAAATCCTGAGCATTATTTGTCCATACATCGGTTCCGTGAGAGAATCCCGACATCTTAATAAGTGCCGAAACTGTTGTTGGATTTATATCGTCAAGCATCGCTCTTGTAAAGTTTGTGCCAAATTCAGGTATCGCATAGGTTCCATGAACAAACTTATAGCTAGGATTTTTAATTTTAAGTTCATCTATGGAGGTAAATATGCTCAGAGTTTTCTTATCATCCAAAGGAATCTCCATCGGATCAACCCCAGTCATTACTTGTAGGTGCCTTATGAGCTGTGGAACGTCATGTCCCAGTACATCGAGTTTTAATAAATTTTCATCCAATTTATGATAATCAAAATGCGTTGTTATTACATCCGTATCCTTCTTGTTTGCAGGTCTCTGTATAGGACAAAATTCATATATCTCATGATCATCAGGTAATACAATAATTCCTCCTGGATGCTGCCCCGTTGTTCTTTTCACTCCGGTGCATCCTTTCACAAGATAATCTATATCCCCATTCCCAATATCTATTTTATTATCCTCAAGATAGTGTTTCACATACCCGAAAGCTGTCTTATCAGCAATAGTCGCAACGGTTCCCGCCTTAAAAACATTCTTCTCTCCAAAAATCTCTCCAACATATTTATGGGCTATAGACTGATATTCTCCTGCAAAATTGAGATCGATATCTGGTTCTTTATCCCCTTTAAATCCGAGGAATGTTGCAAAAGGAATATTAACCCCTTCTTTATTCATTCTCGTACCGCATTCCGGGCAAGCCTTATCGGGCATATCGTATCCCGTATCGTATTTATCTAACTCATTTGATTTTTCATAGTGCTTACATTTTGGACATATATAATGCGGAGGTAAAGGATTTACCTCCGTAATCCCTGCCATTGTTGCCGCAAAAGAGGATCCAACAGAACCCCTTGAACCTACAAGATAGCCGTCTTCATTCGATTTGTGTACGAGCATTTGGGCTGCTATATACATCACCGCATATCCGTTCCCAATTATAGAGTTAAGTTCGGTTTCAAGCCTTTCTTCAATATCATCCGGTAGAATTTCCCCATATATTGACTTTGCTCTTGAATAACAGCTTTCTCTTAACCTTTCATCCGCGCCTTCAATCTTAGGTGGAAACTTCCCTTTTGGTATTGGATGGACTGTTTCGATCATGTCTGCAATCTTGTTGGTATTTGTTATTACAACTTCCTCAGCTCTTGAACCAAGGTACCCAAACTCATCCATCATTTCTTCTGTTGTCCTTAAGTACATAGAATCCGAAGCGGTATCCTTAAAACCAATACCTGCCATAATTATATTTCTATATATTGATGCCTCTCGATTCGGATAATGAGAGTCTGTCGTTGCAACAGTCAATTTACCAAGCCTGTCACCTGTCTCGATTACTTTTTTATTATACGCAATAATATCTTCAACGCTGTCTACAAGACCATCATTAACCATAAACTGGTTATTTCCAAGAGGTTGTATCTCCAGATAATCATAAAAGGATGCTATTCTATCGATTTCATCATCAGTCTCTCCTTTTACTATTGCTTGGTAGACTTCTCCCGCTTCACATGCACTTCCGACGATGATTCCTTCTCGATGTTCTTCTAGTTTAGAACGTGGAATTCTCGGTTTCTTGTAGAAGTAATCAATATGTGAAAGACTTACAAGCTTATAGAGATTTTTAAGTCCGACTTGATTCTTTGCAAGTAAAATTATATGGTAAGTTTTATTTTTCTTAATATCTATATCTCCATTAGATGACAAAGCATCTTCATCCGGATATAGATAACCTTCAAGTCCATATATAACTTTGATTTTTTTTCCTTGCTTTGCCAGTTTATCCACTGTCTTTGCAGCATCAGGGAAACCCTGAACAACTCCATGATCTGTAATTGCCACTGCAGTCTGATTCCATTGTGCGGCAGTCGTTACAATATTTTCTACTTCATTAAACCCATCGTTATCGCTCATCTTGGAATGACAGTGGAGCTCAACTCTTTTCATCCCGGGATAAGTATCTTCTTTAACTTCTTTATTAATTTTCTTTATTGCCGTTGCCATCATGCAATTTTCGTGATCAAAAGTGTCATACTCGACCTTTCCTATAACCCGTATTGCATCACCATAAAATATATTTTCTTCTATTTCTTGCATTTTTTTATTTGAAATAAATGCTTTTATTAGAAATGTTTTAATCTTATTAGCTATACGCATAATGAAAAGGACTTTACCGCTTTTGATTGGCCTAGAGTCGATTCTGAACACTTCCCCCTCAATAACCGTCTTGTCCTTGCTTCCAATGAAATTCAAGGCTTCTTCATATGAAACCGGCTGATTATTAAAATCTTTTCCTATAATCACCAGTTCACCTCTGTCGTTTGTAAATGCTGGCTTATCTTTACTTGCTCTACGATATCCATTCTTATCGGAATGTCCGTCATACCAATTATTCGAATTTTCAGGCTCATCATTCTGTGGTATGTTTATCCCAGTATATATGTAATTTATACGAACTTTGTATGCAGAACCAAGTCGGTCTCTTATCCTTTCCTTCATCAGTAACTTTAGACTTGAAGACATAACAAAATTGAGCTTGGTGTCAACAATGAGCACCATGCTCTTTCGACCGTATGAAAAACCTATTATCTCTATATCTATATCAGATGCTTTTTTGCCGGTAGCATTAACAATTTCGTCAACTGTCAATATTTCCGACGGTATCTTAATCATGCTCTATCTATCCTGTTCCACAATTTCTACTAATCTATCTATAAGGCTATCTTCTGGTACTTTTTCTATAATCTCACCATGAGAAAAAATAAGTCCTTCCCCACGTCCACCTGCAATACCATAATCTGCCTCTCGGCTCTCACCCGGACCGTTTACAACACAACCCATTACAGCTATCTTTATCGGTCGAAGGCCAAGTTTTTGCCTTTCATTTGCAACTTTTTCAAGCCTGTCTTGTGCTTCATTTGCTAAGGAAATAAGATTTATCTCCGTTCTACCGCAAGTTGGACAAGACACGATATCGATAAGTTTCTCTCTTAACCCTACTGTCTCAAGAATTTTTCTGGCAAAGATGACTTCCTCTACAGGATTATCAGTTAGAGAAACTCTTATTGTATCTCCAACTCCATCAAGAAGAAGACTCCCGATTCCTATAGCTGACTTAATCTTGCCGTTTCTAGGCGTACCGGATTCGGTTATCCCTATATGCATTGGGTAGTTCGTCATGTTCTTGAGAAGCATATGCGCATCGTAATTCATCTTAACATTTGATGACTTAATCGATATGACAAGTTGATCATAATTCATATCTTCTATTATTTTAAGCGTTTGAACCCCGCTCTCCGCAAGAGCAGCGGCGGTAACTCCACCGTATTTTGCAAGTAATTCCTTGGCAAGTGAGCCCGAGTTAACTCCTACCCTTATCGGTATTTCCCTCTCTTTTGCTTTGCAAACTACTTTTCTGACATTTTCCAGATTGCCTATATTTCCGGGATTGATTCTAATCTTATCCGCACCTTTTTCTATCGCAGCCAAAGCAAGCCTGTAATCAAAGTGAATATCGGCTACAAGTGGTGTTTTGACGAGTTTTTTTGCCGCCCCGAAAGATTCCGCTGCCATCATATCAGGAATTGCACACCTGACAATTTCACAGCCTACATCAGTAAGTTCATTTATCTGCCTAACCAAGGCCTTAGTATCTCTCGTATCTACATTTGTCATCGACTGTATTGATACCGGTGCTCCTCCGCCTATTATGACGCCACCGCAATTGACACTATTTGTCATTTTTAATCTCCTTAATATCAGAACAAATTTCTTACATCGTTAATAGTGACAAAGATGAATAAAGAAATCAATATAACCATTCCTACAAGTGTCGCCTTGTATTCCATTTCATCTCCGATCCGTCCACCGGATATAATCTTTAGGAAGACAAAAAATATTTTTCCTCCGTCAAGACCGGGAATAGGAATAATATTGAAAAGAGCCAGGTTAAGACTTACAAGTGCAAGTAAAACAAGATACGCACTAATACCATAAGACTGAGTCTCTCCCACAATCCTGACAAGGCCTACTGGTCCTGATACATCATTTTTATTTATCCCCCTGCTGAATATATCTTGCAATGCTTTTATCATCATCTTGCTAAGATTCCAAGTTGATTTTATACCATATTTTAAAGAGGAAAGAGGATTTTTTGTAATTGAGGATACAACTCCTATAACATATCTACCGTTTTCCTTGTCATAATCAGGTCTTAAGGTAAATGTTTTTGTATCTCTGTCCTGTTTGACAGAGATAATCATATCGCCTTCCTTGTAATCGGAAATTTTCTGTGTAACAGCTTCCCAGCTCGATGTTTTTTCTCCATTAATTTCAATAATCTGATCGCCACTTCTTATCCCTGCTTCATAAGCTGGCGAACTTTTACTGACAGAGGCGATTTTATTGGTTGGAACACCGGTTATAGCTGCAGCAATTGTCATTACAACTATGGCAATTAAGACATTCATCGTAACGCCTGCAAGCAGTATTGCTATCTTCTGGAGGGGGTTTTTATTGTTATACGCTCTTTCATCATCGCTGGATTCTTCTTCTCCTTCAAGGGAACAGAAACCTCCAAGTGGCAAAAGTCTTAATGAGTACTGTGTTTCGCCTTTTTTTGTTTTCAGTAGGAGAGGTCCCATTCCAACGGAAAACTCATTTACTTTGACACCAACCAGCTTTGCGACTATCATATGCCCCAGCTCGTGCGGGATTACAAGCACGAGAAGCATTATTACAAACAGTATTGCAGTTTTCAATCAACAATCTCCTTTACTTTTCTCCTTGATTCTCTATCTATATAAAGTATTTCCTCAACCGTTACAGGATTTGATGGTTTATGTGAATTCATTACACACTCTATTATATTAGGAATATCTGTAAATTTTATCTTACCCTTAAGAAACATTTCAACAAGTTCCTCATTAGCACCGTTCATAGCCACAGTATAGCTTCCACCTTTTTCCAAAGCCGTATATGCCAGTTCGATACATCTAAATACCTTCTTATCGGGCTTTTCGAATGTCAGATGAGAACCCACTGTAAAAAAATCTAAACTTTCTCCTTCGTATGGCAGTCTGTTGGGATAATTGAGAGCCAAACTTATAGGAATTCTCATATCAGGTAAGCCGAGCTGAGCCATGACGGATGTATCCTCAAACTCTACCATCGAGTGCACAATGCTCTGAGGATGAACACAAATGTCAATTTTGCTCCCAGGTATATCAAAAAGCCATCTTGCTTCGATTACCTCCAGACCTTTGTTCATCATTGTTGCCGAGTCAATCGTTATCTTACTTCCCATTCTCCATTTTGGATGATTAAGTGCCTCTTCAACGCTTACGCTCTCAAGCTCCCCTGAAGAAAATCCTCTAAAAGGTCCTCCCGAAGCCGTTAAAATTATTTTTTTGGGATTTCTGCCTATATTTCCCTCCAGACATTGAAAAATGGCACTATGTTCACTGTCCACAGGCAGAATATTGATATTATATTGCTTTGCAAGATCAGTGACTATCTTTCCACCCGCAACCAAAGTTTCCTTATTGGCAAGAGCAATATCTTTACCACCTTTTATTGCCTCGCATGTAGGTGCCAGTCCACTTATACCCATTAGAGCATTCAGAACAATATCACATTCCATCTTGGCAATTTGCACAAGGCCTTCTTCTCCATAAAGAACTTCCAAATCACGAAATTCAGATTTTATCCTAACCGCATCTTTTTCACTTCCTACACAAACAGCGCTTGGTGAAAACTCACGTATCTGTGAAATTATAACATCGACTCTGCTTCTGCATGTAAGTCCAGCAACCTCAAATTTATCTTTATTCTCTCTAATAATATCGAGAGTCTGGCATCCTATAGAGCCAGTGCTCCCGAGTATAAGTACTTTCTTCATTTGTAGTAAATCTCACATTCATTTTAAAGTGTTTTAATATCAAATACCGAGCCTTTTCGATTATTTCTCAAAGAAAAATATAACAAAATAGTATACAAATGGTGCTGTAAATATCACGCTATCAAACCTATCCATTATTCCGCCATGACCAGGTATAAGGTTACCGTAATCTTTAATTCCCATCTTTCTTTTGAAAGCTGAAGCTGACAAGTCTCCTGCCTGTGAAACTGCTCCTCCGATTATACCAATTATTATAGACTGCCCTACTGCAAATGGAATGAAAAAATATCCATATATACCACATAAAATACCTGCACCAATTATGCCACCTATAGCGCCTTCTACGGTCTTTTTTGGACTTAGATTAGGTGCAAGTTTGGTTTTACCCATAAGAAATCCTGTAAAATATGCACAAATATCAGATCCGAACGCTGCAAGGATTACAGTCCATGTAAACATATAACCTGTAGGAGTCATATCGAGCAACACTAGATGGTATGAGAAAAACACAACATAAATAAGTCCCAGTGCCGTTGCCATAGCATCATAGGCGCCTCTCTCTTTTATTCTCCAGCCATATACCAGTGAAACGGTAATCGAAAGAGTAATCCAGGCCATAATTATCCAAGGCATAAGCTCCATAACTCGAGTTGCGAAGGTTCCCGGTATAAGATAAAAAATCATGAAATGTACTGCGTACAGCACAGTAATCATAAAGTATGCAATTTTTTTGGACGGCTGCACCTCAAGAGCTTCCCATCCGTTATAAAACTCGGTAACACCTATATAAGATATTACGGCACAGGCTATTGCGAGAGTTATACCCCCCAAATATAAAACCAGTAACAACGGCAGCATACACAACCCTGCAATAATTCTTGTCTTCATAACTACAATATCTCCGTTCTGAGCTTACTTATCTCCTTCATTTCTTCCTCCGAATCTTCTCTTTCTCTGAGAAAAAGCCTCTAAGAGCTTGCGATATTCATCCTCAGAAAAATCCGGCCATAGGGTTTCTGTAAAAATAAGCTCACTATATGCAGATTGCCACGTGAGGAAATTCGACATTCTCTCCTCCCCACTCGTTCTGATAATCAAATCAGGATCTGGGATATCTAAATTTGCAGTCCCTGAATATAGATATCTTGAAATATCTTCTTCTGTCAGCAAATCGATATCCTTGCCTTCCCTAATGCATTCTTTATATAAAGTCTTAACGCTTTTTAAAATTTCATCCCTTCCACCATAATTGAGGGCGATATTAAAAATCAACCCATCATTTTTTTCAAGCGTTCTAAGCATCTTATCGATTGCTTCAACAGATTCCTTGGGCAACATATCATATTCACCCATTATGTTAATGTGAACATTATTTTCATCAAGTTCTTTCAATTCCATATTTACATATTTAACTATTAACTTGAAGATGCCGCTTACTTCTTCCGTGCTTCTTTTCCAATTCTCAGTCGAAAAAGCATATACGGTCAAATACTTAATTCCCATACCGGATGTAGCTTTTACAATTTTTTTCATTGATTCCATCCCGGCATTATGACCAAGGACACGAGGAAGCTTGTGGGCCTTTGCCCACCTACCGTTTCCATCCATTATAATTCCTACATGGTTTGGGAGTTTAATATCTATCATATATCCACCATATACAGCAAACGTGGCTCTGTGCCACGTTACAAGCTGTTATACCTCCATAAGCTCTTTGTTCTTTTCATCAAGGATATTATCCACATCCTTGATAGCTTTTTCGATAGTCTTTTGAACCTCGTCGAGTTCTCTTCTAAGTTCATCTTCTCTGAGCTCTCCATCTTTTTCGAGTTTTTTGAGTTCTTCATTCTCTTCTCTTCTGAGATTTCTTATAGCTATTTTTGCATCTTCACCAAAGCCTTTAACGACTTTTGTCAGTTCTTTTCTTCTTTCCTCCGTAAGTTGAGGGATGGAAAGTCTTACAACTTTTCCATCATTAACCGGATTGATTCCTATATTAGCTTCGTTAATAGCTCTTTCAATATCGGCAATCGACTTTGGATCGAATGGCGATATCATAAGCGTTCTTGGATCAGGTACTGAAATATTTGCTACTGCTTTAAGCGGCGTGGGAGTTCCATAATAACTGACCATAATCTTATCAAGCAAAGCCGGGTTCGCCCTTCCGGCCCTTACGGTGTTTAGATTTTCTTTAAGAAAGCCTTTTGTGCTTTCTATCCTTTCTTCGATAGATTTTTTGCCTGCCATAATATACCTCCTGATTTCTAATGTATAAGTGTCCCTATATTCTCTCCTTCGACAACCTTCTTTAAATTGCCATCTTCCGCAAATCCAAATACATATATTTTAAGTCCGGCATCCATACAAAGTGTTGCGGCTGTCAAATCCATTACTTTAAGATTTTCATTTATAATATCCATATAAGTTAAGTCATTATATCTCTTCGCATCGGGATTTATTTGTGGATCGTCAGAATATACCGCATCGATGCTCTTTGCGAGCAATAATACATCAGCACCTATTTCTGCTGCACGTAGTGCTGCTGCGGTATCTGTTGTGAAAAATGGGCTACCTGTCCCACACCCAAAGATAACGACTTGTCCTTCTTGTAAGTACTCAATAGCTCTTCTCCTTGAATACCCTTCTGCCATATCTCTGATTTCAATAGCTGTCATAAGCTTTGCTTCACAACCGGCAGTCAACAATGCATCCTGTAAAGCCAATCCATTCATTACAGTTGCAAGCATCCCCATATAGTCAGCTGTAGGCTTATCAATATTACCGCCTGTTCTTCCTCTGAAAAAGTTTCCACCTCCCACAACTATTGCAACCTCCACACCAGCATCTCTTACTTCTTTAATCTGAGAAGCTACTCTTTCCGCTGCAGCCGCATCGACTCCATGTAGGTCCTCTCCTGACAAAGCCTCCCCACTTATTTTAATCAAAACTCTTTTATACTTGACAGACATATACTCTCCTTTGGATTTATACTGCTTTTGATTCAATCTCTTCCTGTAGCTTAGCGATAAATTGATCTACGGATAGTACACCAATTTCGCCTACTTTACTTGATCTTACAGAAAGTGTATCTTCAGCAACCTCTTTGTCTCCGATTACACAAATATAGGAATCCCTTGCATTTCTTGCTTCTCTGAGTTTGTAACCTATCTTCTCATTCCTGAGATCTACCTCTACACGCAGGCCTGCCTGTCTGCATCTTTCTGCTACGCTGTTAGCGTATTCAGATTGAGCTTCGGTTACAGTTAAGAGTTTAACCTGTACAGGAGCCATCCAGAGAGGAAATTTCCCTTCAGTATTTTCAATAAGTATCCCTATGAATCTTTCAATTGAACCCAGCTTTGCTGTATGAATCATTACCGGTCTATGCTTCTCCCCATCCGGTCCAATATAAGAGATATCAAAATTATTAGGCATTTGCATATCAAGCTGAATTGTTCCGCACTGCCATGTTCTTCCGATACAATCCTTCAAATGAAAGTCGATTTTTGGTCCATAGAAAGCTCCGTCTCCCGGATTTATATCGTAGTCTTTGCCAACTTCCTCTATAGCCTCTTGAAGCATTTTTTCTGAGAAATCCCAATCTTTAATTTCTCCCATAAAATCGTCCGGTCTTGTCGAAAGTTCTATTCTATACTGAAACCCGAAAGTGCTATATATCTCGTCGATACATTTTATAACATCCTTAATCTCATCTTTAATTTGTTCAGGCAGCATAAATATGTGTGCATCATCCTGTGTAAATGTACGCACTCTCATAAGCCCATGTAAAGCGCCCGAAAGCTCATGTCTATGAACCTGTCCCCTCTCTGCAATTCTTATAGGAAGGTCTCTGTATGACCACATTTTACGCTTATACACGAGAATCGAACCCGGACAGTTCATCGGTTTGATAGCATATTCTTTATCGTCAATCTCTGTAAAATACATATTATCCCTATAATGTCCCCAATGGCCTGATATAAGCCAAAGTTCTTTATTAAGGATCAGAGGTGTCTTTATCTCATCGTAGCCGTATTTCTTGTGAAGATTGCACCAATATGACTCAAGTTCATTTCTTAAAACCATACCTTTTGGAAGAAAGAATGGGAATCCCGGACCGTAATCCGAAAGCATAAAGAGATCCATTTCTTTTCCGATTTTGCGATGATCTCTCTTCTTAGCCTCTTCCATCATATTAAGATACTCGTCAAGTTCAGCTTGTGTTGGAAACGATGTTCCATATATCCTCTGAAGCATTTTATTGTTTGAGTCTCCTCTCCAATATGCCCCTGCTACAGATGTAAGTTTGAAAGCCTTAATNNCTCTGCAAATTTAATAGCTTCATCCCTTGGAAGTTCAAACTTCTCAAGCGGATAATTAGCCTTTACAATCTTCTTCATTTCCTTTTGAATCTTAAGAAGATCCTGTTCACTGATCTTGTGTTCAAGATCTATATCATAATAAAAGCCGTTATCAATCGCAGGTCCGATAGCAAGCTTCGCCTCAGGCCATATTCTCTTAACTGCCTGCGCAAGAACATGGGAGCTCGTATGTCTGAATTTTTCCCTATCTTCCTTATCTGTAAAATCGTATTTTATTTTTGCCATTGCTTGTCCTCCATGAAATTATAGCAATTAATTGTATCATTTTTATGGTCTTATCTCTATGATTTCTTCTGATAAAACTGCTGCTTCAACGAGAGCTTGGATATCAAGAGTTTCTTCCGATTTTTCTATTCTCGCCAGCTTTGGTTTTGTAACCGGATGTTTTGGTAAGAACACAGTGCAGCAGTCCTCATATGGCTGTATTGATATTTCATATGTCCCTATTTCTGCCGCCTTATCCATGATTTCTACCTTGTCCATTGCAATAAGAGGCCTCATTACAGGCATATTCACTACGAAGTCGGTTACAACAAGAGCTTCTGCAGTCTGGCTTGCTACCTGACCGAGGTTTTCTCCTGTTATCAACATCATATCACCGTTCTTTG
>LFRM01125920.1_pt3 | contig 15917 bp, 16 predicted proteins | sample 618341 | NCBI WGS metagenome assembly LFRM01 (sample SAMN03654438, study PRJNA283298) | anaerobic digester metagenome | isolation source: pool of bioreactors CSTR01a, CSTR02a, and CSTR03a thermophilic anaerobic... | place: Denmark: Kgs. Lyngby | collected 2014-05-21 | reverse complement strand
TCTCTATTGTCGTTTAATGTAACAGAAACCTCTGTTGCACCCGCAACTACGTGGTTGTTGGTTATAATATATCCATCTTTAGAAATAATTACTCCAGAACCATAACCTACTTGAGGTTGAGGTGGTCCAAAGTCAAAATCACGTTTACCAAAAAAGAATTCAAACGGATCAATATATTGCTGTCCTCCCCTAGATGATGAATCTCTTTTAGGAGGAGCTTTAGTTGTTTTAACATGGACGACACCATTAATAGTTCTTTTTGCAGCTTCAGTAAAATCGGGATAACCTTCGGAAGTTGTCATATTGGCAAGCCTAACATTGTTTTGATCAAACTCCTGAGAGAAGTTTTCTGAAAATTCAGTTATAGCTTTATTTGACTGATTTGATGAAGTATTCTTTTTTTGCATGTAGTCATATCCAAATAGGGCGACTGTTGCACTTAAGATAGCTACCAAAACAATGGTAAGTACTTGTTTAATATTAGTCTTCATAGTCTNNTTTTTTTTTATGATTTTATTTTTATATGTTCTCAAATCTATATACAAAAAGCGTTCTAGAAAATAAAAACGCTTGATATTTCATCTCTTTTAACGCTGAGAATTAACAGTTAACCAGCTTTAACCGCCTGTAGGATAGTAAAGAACTATTTTGTCACTTACATGCTGACAAAATGTCCTATTTATTGTTTGCTCTTATTTGTACTGCTATTCAAAAATAAATTGTTAGCTATTGGAATTAAAAAATCAAATAAGGGCAATGAGAAGTAAAATTTTCCTGCATTGTAAACCCTGCTATTTTTATTGAGTACTATTATTTGTACAGCATATCGAAAAAGGAACAACAAAATAGCAAAAAGAGCTAAAATTTTCAAAGGTGTAAGTAATGCAATCATACAAAGTATAGTAAATAAGATGTAAAATGCATATCTACTAAACAACTCAAAAGTGAATAGCTTGATTGTATTTCCACTATAGTATTTCTGTGTGGCAAGGTATTTTGTTTTAACTCTTTTCCAGCTTGAAAGGCTGTTTACGACATTGGTTACAACCATGCTTTGTGAGGAAGCCAATACAGCTACATTATTTTTTGTAGCTATTCTGTTTATGAAAACATTGTCCTCGCCATCTTCTATGTTTAGGACAGAACTGAATCCTTTGTTATCGAAAAACAATTTCTTTCTGAAAGCCATATTGCGACCAATGCCCATGTAAGGTTGCTTAGCCAAAGCCATACTTATGTACTTTACTCCACTAAAGAGGTTGTCAAAAAGAATAAATTTCTTGAAATAACTTTTATTTATTTCTATTTGGCAGCATCCAAGCACAATATCTATTCCTGTGTCGAACTTTTTCGCATATTCATAGACCCATTTATCTGACAAAGGTTTAGTGTCGGGCTCAGTAAATAGGAGAATGTCGTGTTTTGCAGCTTTAATTCCTACAGTTAATGCCAGTTTTTTGTCATTTACACTTTCTGAATCAATGGGGATATAAGTGATGTACAAATTAGGATGATTGCTACGAAAACTGCTCAACACATCATTAGTGCTGTCGGTAGATGCATTGTTAACAACAACAACTTGGAAGTTGGGATAATCTTGATTTAAAATAGATGGTAGATTGATTCGAAGATTTTCAGCTTCATTTTTAGCTGTTATGATGATAGATATACCAGGGAGTTCTTTTCCAATACCAATGCTGTATATAGCATCATCGCTGCCTTCATTGTTGGAAGATGCATATTGGAGTGGTTTACGAAATAGATAAAGATAATAGAATAACTGGATAATAAAGAATAGGATGTAAAGGCCCAATATAATCCATTCGTAAATTGATATATTACTAAAAAAAGAAAGAGTGTTCATGTCAAATTTTAAATAGTATCTGAGAAATATGATTTGGCTATGTCGCGACAATTGTAACGCGAAGCCATTACTTCACCATATGCCCCTGCTGAATATATGGCTACCAAGTCTCCTCTTTGGGTTTTGTTTAGTTTAAAATCTTTTACAAATATGTCGCTCGATTCGCATATCGGACCAACAATGTCATAGGTGTATGTCTCTTTATCTGAAGTAATGTTTTCAATATAATGAAAGGCTTGATAGAGAGCGGGGCGAATAAGATCGGTCATTCCAGCATCTATAATTACAAATTTCTTTTGAATGCCTTCCTTTAGATAAGTCACTCTTGATATGAGTGAACCACACTGAGCTACTACAGATCTTCCCAGCTCGAAGTGAAGTGTTTGTCCTTTTCTTAGTTTAAGATAATTCGAAAACAAGTTGAAATAATCAGAAAAGTTAGTGATAGGATTTTCTATTGGATTTTCATAATCGATTCCCAAACCACCTCCCACATTGATGTGCTCGAGCCAAACACCCTTACCTTCAAAATATATTTGAAGCTCGTTTATCTTATTACATAGATTTTCGAATGATGAAAGTTCTGTTATTTGTGAACCTATATGAAAATGGAGACCAATGAGTTCTAATGAAGTTAAAGAAGGCAGAAGCTCTAAAACTTCCGGTATATTCTCTTCTTCCAATCCAAATTTATTTTCATTAAGTCCAGTAGTAATATAGCTATGTGTGTGTGCATCAACATTTGGATTGATGCGCAATGCGATTTTAGCAATTTTGTTTTTGGAGTTAGCTAAATCATTTATCGCATGCAGTTCGGGTATAGACTCTACATTAAATGAAAATATATCGTTGTCCAATGCTATTTCTATCTCCTTGTCGGTTTTACCAACGCCTGCAAATGCTATATGTTGCGGGTCAAATCCATTTTCAATAGCTTTCCGAATCTCATTACCACTAACGCAGTCTGCACCAAATCCTTGTTTAGCTATTTCTTGTAACAAACGGGGGTTTGTATTTGCTTTTAGGGCATAGTGTACATAATAGGGTTTGCCCACTATTTCTGTTTTAATAGCTTGTATAGTTTGATTGAGCAATTCAATATCGTAATAATAGAAAGGTGTTTCTATTGAATCAAATTTGTGTATAGGGAGTTTGTTTTTACTCATATATTTTGTTGTCTAAAAGAGGGTTTGCATTTGCGTACAAAAATACGAAAAAAAGAGCATTAATTTTTAAATCTCAATTAATCAATGATGGTATTAGAAATAAGTTCCATTGCTTTCTTCACTTTCTCTTCCATGGGTAAGAGTGCATCTATCCAATTAATCCGTAAGCCTCTGCGTTCCATTCCTCTAAACCAAGTCATTTGTCTTTTGGCAAACTGATGGATGGCTATTTCGAGTTGGTCAAACATTTCTTGATATGAAATTTGTCCAATTACATGAAGAGTTACAAATTTGTATTCTAAGCCATAATAGATAAGATCTTCAGGAGCTACACCAAGAGATAAAATATTTTTCACTTCATCTATCATTCCTTCATCTATTCGAGCTTTCAGTCGTGAGGATATCTTGTTTCGTCTGTTGTCTCTATCAATAGATACTCCAATAATTAAAGATTCTACCGGTTGATAGTCTTGTGCAGTTGGATTTTGCTCTTGTTGAAAAGCTGCTATCTCTATTGCTCTGAGCGCTCTCTTTTTAGTGTCAGAGTCGGTATTATTGTGCAGCTTTTTATATACACCCAATATAGAAGTGAGTTCATCCAACGTTTTGTTTTGCAACGATTCTCGCAATAGTTCATTTTTGGGGACTTCTTTTAGTTCGTATCCTTTTAATACTGATTCGATATAAAGGCCTGTTCCCCCACAAAGTATAGGGATTTTCTTCCTACTCAAAATTTCTTGATAGGCCAGGTGGAAATCTTTTTGAAAGTCAAACAAAGTATATTTATCGCCTGGCTCTCTAATATCAATGAGGTGATGTTTTATCTGATTGCCTTCAGCTGTTGTATATTCGTTTAAGTCTTTTCCCGTGCCAATGTCCATCAGTCGATATATCTGCCGTGAATCGCCACTAATTATTTCTCCTTTAATCTTGTTTGCTATTTCTACTGCAAAGGGAGTTTTGCCACTTGCTGTAGGACCTATAATTGTGATTAGTTTTGACAATTTTATAATGCTTATTTAGTTAAATGATCTACCAACTTCCACCAGCTCCGCCACCACCAAAACGTCCGCCTCCGCCTCCACCAAAGCCTCCTCCGCCGAAACCTCCACCACCAAAGCCGCCACCTCTGCGACCTCCGCCTATTATGGGAGGAAAGAAAACTGGACCTCTACTATTCCGGCTGGATCCGTCGCCCCCAATATTTTGGTCGTTACCCCCTTTTTTTGAAATAGTTATGATGAATAAGATGAAGAATATTACAAATAAAATAATTGATGTTATTGGCATACCTTCATCATCACTTTGCATATCAGGGTCAAACTCTCCAGAAAGACGTTTTGTCATCGAGTCTATTGCTGAATTTACTGCGCTAAAATAATCTTCTTGTTTAAAATAGGGTATCATTATATTGCGTACAATTCTTCCTGCGTAACCGTCGTTTATGCGAGCTTCTAAACCATATCCTGTTGCAATGAAGGCTTGACCACGACTATTGCCGCTTTTGGGCTTAATAAGAATGACAGCTCCATTATCTTTACTTTTTTGACCAATCTTCCATTTCTCTCCCAAGCGAACTGCATAATCTGATGCAGCATAGCCATTTAAATCTTTTACAGTGACTACATAAATTTGGGTAGATGTGGTGTCATTGTAAATAAGTAACTTGGCTTCTAAGGCATCTCTTTCTGTTTTTGAAAAAACATTGGCAAAGTCATTCACCAGTCTTGGTGGAGACATGGGAGCGGGAATGACTTGTGCAACAATACTTTGAGACAGTATCAATAATAGTAGAAGCGGTAGATTAATCTTCCAGAATAATTTCATTATCTAATTCGTTTATATCGCCTTCTTGGTAGGGATATCTTTGTTTTATTAAATTACCTACTTTTTCAACAGCTGCGCAGATGCCATCGGTAATTAAGTCTTTGGAGCAATAAGAGATGAGCTCACTTAATGTGCTATCCCAAAAATCATCTTCGATAATGCTGTTTATTCCTTTGTCACCAAGAATAGCAGCTTTATGATCGGCAGGACATACAAGTATAAGAACTGCATTTCTCAATGCCGTGTTGTGCATTTTGAGTTTTTGAAAAACCTTTGCTGCCTTATCTAAGGCATCTTCTTTGCAGTGTTTGGCAATATATACTCTTATTTCTCCTGAAGTTAAAAGCTCTGCGTTGCGGATTGCTTCAACAATTTTATGATTGTCTATTTCTTTCATTCTAAAAAATAAATTTGTTTTTACCCACTATCAGAAACTCTTAAGAAAAGTCTTTTCTGAGCGATATATTTAAAATTCAACTGATGGTACAGTTTGTGCTCCAGCATCTGCTTCAAAGTATCCTTTTTTCTTAAAGCCCAACATTCCGGCATAGATTACATTTGGGAATCGTCGGATGTATTGGTTGTAATCTCTTGCCGTTTCGTTAAATCTGTTTCTTTCTACTGCAATTCTGTTTTCTGTTCCTTCCAGTTGATCTTGCAAAGTAAGAAAGTTTTGATTAGCTTTTAATTCAGGATAACTTTCGACAGTTACAAGCAATCTACTTAACGAAGAACTCACTTGTTCTTGAGCTTCCTGATATTTTTGAATTCCTTCTTCTGTTAGTTCGTCAGGATTTACATTAACCTGTGTGGCTTTTGCTCTTGCTTCCACTACTGCAGTAAATGTTTCTTGCTCATGAGAAGCATATCCCTTGACTGTAGATACAAGATTGGGTATAAGATCTGCACGTCGTTGATAGGCATTTTGAACTTGTGCCCATTGAGATGTAACAGATTCCTCCTTGTTTACCATAGAGTTGTAACCGCAACTTGACAGGGTGAATACACCCACAATTGCAATAATAATTACGTACTTTAACTTATTCATTGTTTTATTTGTTTGAGGATTGATTTATATTTGTAACCTATGAGAGATAACGTTTTGATTAAGCAATAGTTTTAACTTTTCACCAATTATTTTGTGCAACTTATTTATTCTATTAGTAACCAATTGAACAGTTGCACTGCGAAAGTGTTTATTATCTAATTATTGTTTTCACTTGCTGTTTTCCAAAAGAAAATACTAAGCTTCGTGAAGATATATATCATTCGCTTGCTCAGCAAGTGGGGCCTATTGTATATATATACGCAAAAATACAAATTCATGATGTATCTCACTAATATTTGAACTTTTTAATTTGTTATTGCTATGTAAATGTGGTCTGTTTTTTGATTTAGTAGCTATGTTTCAAAAACAATCTGTTTATAATGAGATATTTTTCATAACTTTGCATTATAAAGCATCTCTTTTTAATTTTGTTCGTCAACCAAATATGTGAATATGAATCAGTTTACACAATTACTCGTTTTAATTTTACTTTCTTCAAATTTGCACCTGTCTGCTTCTGAAATTAATAAGACTGACACGATTGGCAAATTTAATGAAGTGACAGATATTGAGCTACGTATAAAAAAAGTGACAGACACTACTAAAACGTATTCAGCACAAGATATTTTACTGCAAGATACTATCCTTTTGGCTCATCCAGACTCCATCACTAAACCTGTCGTGCTTGACACCGTGGGAGTTCCTGTTATAACAGACTCAGTGAAAGCGGGTGAGATTGTAGATCTGCCAAAAAAGAAAACAGGCTTTAGCCCTTTAGTTATAACCACTTCGCTTGACTCTCTTTATAATCGAAATTATAATGGTACCATTCAACTGCCAGATCAATCTGAAACAATGTACTCTATCTATGCTACATCGATGAATTTTAGGGATACCATGTTGTATAATCCCCTCTTTTTACCAGTTGTTTTTACCGGTAGAATTGATGAGCAAGATTCCTCCTTTTTAGATACAGAGAAAGATAAGTTGAAAGGTATTCTTATTTCATCAGATGAAACTTTAAAACCCCTTTTAGAAGCCCAAGCTTTTGCTGATAAGATACGCAGAAATTACTTTATAGAAAATCCATCAAAAATAAAGATGTCAACATCTGAATTGAGCGGTGTCATACATACTGCAACGGATACTGATGTGCGAGAAAGATTCAACCCTTTTAAAGAATTGCTTTCATCACAAACAAGTTTTTCATTAGAGAATCCTGATATTGAGGGTGTTAAAATTGATCGTGTCTATTGGATAAAAACAGGAGAAAACTCTTTGCAGTTCTCTCAAAACTATTACTCTCCTAACTGGCACAGAGGAGGAACAAGCCACTTAAACATAAATAGTAATCAGGTTTTCAATGTAAATTATGAAAAAGACAAGATTAGGTTTAATAACCGACTCGAATGGCGTTTATCTGTATTTAGTACTCCTGATGATACGCTCAGGAATTATAGAATTGGAGATGATATGATTCGTTACTATGGTGACTTTGGATTGGATGCTTTTAAGAAATTGTGGTCATACTCTACTAACTTGGAGGTAAAAACTCAGTTGTTTAATAACTATGATGCTAACAAGACCGAGTTGCGATCAGCATTTTTAGCACCTCTGTATGTCAATGCTGGTATAGGTATGAAGTATAACTTAGATAAACGTTCAAAATCTGTTCGCCATAGAAGAACGCGATTGGCAATATCCATTTCACCTTTGTCTGTTAACTATAGATATATAGGTAATAGTGATGTAAATGAGGTGAAATATGGTTTAGAGGAAGGGAAAAGCTCTATATTTGACAAAGGTTCTACGTTAGTTTCAAATCTTACTTACGACTTCTCTAAATATATTTCTTGGACCTCGCGTTTCAAATATTTTACAAACTATAGTAAGGTGGAAGCTGAATTAGAGAATACCCTGAACATGTCTTTAAGTCAATTCTTTTCAACAAGAATATATCTCCATTTGAGGTTTGACGATAGCGTTCCTTCTCACGAAGACTTTAAGTATTTACAAATAAATGAGGTTATAAGTTTTGGATTGAACTACAAGTGGTAAATCGGTCTTCATTACAATTTGTATTTAACAGCCGAATTGTTGCATATAAACTGAGGCATAATTACACACTTGCGATAAGCAATAATTTGCTTATAATTCTAAACTATAGTTTTAATTTGAAAGACATGTATTGGATATTTAATGAACATCTTTTTCAAAACATTTCCACGGCTGTGGATTATAAAAAAATGTGATGAAAATCGCATTCACGACGGGGAAAATGATTGAGAACACATTTTCCTCTTTGTGCTACCTTGATTTGCTTCATTTATGCCATTAAACTCTAAATCTCTCTGTATAAAATTATCTTATCATCAGTAATTTCCAATTCTACATGGATTTTTATTCTTTTATGGCAAATTCTTCACATATTTGTTCAAAACAAAACAATTCTAGCGATTAAAAACATTTTCACGGGTGGGAATTCAATTTACATGACATATACGCCCAATCCACGACCGTGGATTTGATTTCTATCTGATTTACGTTGTTTTTTAGAGTGATTTGTAAAAAATAGTAGCCTAATATTTACAAATTGAAATGACTATTTGAAAACATCTGTTTTTTGAATTTTGAATCCATTGAGAAAGTCTACTGATTTCATCCGCTTTCTTCCTTGCACTTGAAGCTCTTTAATTCTTATAAAACCATTGCTAACTGCTATGTCAAGTTGTGATGGATGAGGTTGTGCTATTGCTCCTACACTTAAAGTGTGCTCCTCGATTATAGGTGTAGCTTTGAAAACTTTAATATTGATAGCTTCTCCATCTCTTTCTAATGTAGTATGAGCAGTAGGATAGGGAGAGAGTCCTCTTATAAAGCTATCAATTTCTTCCGCTTTAGAGTTCCAATCAATTTTACAGGTTTCTTTAAATATTTTTGGTGCAGGCTTCAATGTTTCGTTTTCGGTGTCTTGTTTTTGCAATGTAATGGAGCCATCTATAACAGCATCAACTGTCTTTAGGACTAACTTTGCACCTACTTTCATCAAGCTGTCGTGTATAACTCCTGCATCATCTTTATCACCAATTTTAATCTTTGTTTGATAAGCGATACTCCCTGAGTCTATTTCATGAACCAACTTAAAGGTGGTCACTCCTGTTTCATTCTCTCCATTTATAATAGCCCAGTTGATAGGAGCTGCACCACGATACTGTGGTAAGAGTGAGCCATGTAAATTGTAGGTTCCATGTTTTGGCATGTTCCAAACTACTTCTGGAAGCATTCGAAAAGCTACCACAATGCCCATATCGACTCTTAGCTTTTCAAGTTCTTTTATAAAAATAGGATCTCTTAGTTTCTCGGGTTGTAAAATGGGGAGGTTTTGCGATTTTGCATACTTCTTTACATCCGATTCTTGTAGTTTATGTCCTCTGCCTGCGGGTTTGTCGGGCATGGTTACTACGCCTACTATATTATAATTATTTTCAACTAAAAGTTTGAGCGTCTCAACAGCAAATTCGGGAGTCCCCATAAATATAATTCGGAAATCTTCTTTTGTCATCATGTTTATAAACTATTCTTCAGAGTAGTGTTCAACTAATACGTCTCTGTATGCATTAAAAATGGACGATTGAGACATAATACCCTTATATTTACCTTCATTGTCAACTACGGGCAAATTCCAAGCTTTTGTATCTTCAAAGAGATTCATAATCTCTTCCATTGCCATATTTATATTTATTTCGGCAGGAGAGCCTACCATAAACTTAGAAACCTTAAAGCGTTGGTATAGTTCGGGTCTGAACATAATATTTCGAATGTCATTCAATAGAACAAGTCCCATTAATACACCATCATCGTTAACAACTGGGAAAATGTTTCGCTTGCATTTTGAAATTACTTTTACCATTTCACCCAAATACATTTCTGGATTCACCACCTCCAAGTCTGTTTCCAACAAAGACTCTATGTCAAGAAAAGTAAGAACCGCTTTATCTTTGTGGTGAGTTATTAATTCCCCNNTATGAACTTATTGAAACCATCATGAGAGGTAGGAAAAGATCATATCCACCAGTGAGCTCTGCAATTAAAAAAGTACCTGTTAGCGGGGCGTGCATTACCCCAGCCATTACCCCCGCCATCCCAAAAAGCGAAAAGTTTTCTTGTGGTAATAATCCTGATAGACCAATTGAGTTGTGAGAGTAAGAATATAAAAAACCTACCACGCACCCTAAGAAAAGTGTGGGTGCGAAAATACCACCTGTTCCTCCAGCTCCATTTGTAGCGCTGGATGCAAATACTTTTGTTAATATTATTAGAATTGCAAATATTATGATACCCCAGCCATCTTTCAAAATGTAAAAAAAGCTATCGTCCATCAAGTTTTTGTATGAATCGCCACCTGCCAATAGAGTCTCTATAGTATCATAACCTTCACCATACAAAGGGGGAAGAAAGAATATTAATAAACTAAGCATGACGCCACCCAACATAAATTTTTTCCAGTAAGTTAATTTCCCAAATATACCTTCAATCCAGTTCATGCTTCGTGTAAAATAGAGCGATACAAAACCGCAAGCTATACCCAATAATATTACATGAGGAATTCTATCAAAGGTAAACCCCTCCACTTGTGAGAAGGCGAACATAGCGTTTGTGCCGGTGAGCATGTATGCAATAGTGGTAGCAGTAACCGATGTAACCAACAAAGGAAGGATAGAAGACATGGTGAGATCGAGCAGAAGTACTTCAATAACAAACACAACGCCTGCAATTGGAGCTTTGAAAATACCTGCTACCGCGCCAGCTGCTCCACAGCCAACCAATAGCATTATGTTGCGATGCTCTAATTTGAATAGTCTCCCCAAATTAGAGCCAATAGCTGAACCTGTAAGCACAATTGGAGCCTCAGCTCCAACTGATCCTCCAAATCCAATTGTGAGCGAACTTGCAATGAGTGATGTGTAAGTGTTATGGGCTTTTAGTCTACTTTTTCGCTGAGAAATAGCGTAAAGTACTTTTGTAATCCCATGACTTATATCTTCTCTAACAATGTATCTTACAAATAATCCAGCTAAAAGAATACCGACTATTGGTAATACAAGATAGTAGTAGTTAGCGCCAATGTTTGCAAAGTTTTTTGTGAGAGAGCCTTGAATAAAATGAAGAGCCATTTTTAGTGCATGTGCTGCTAAAGCAGTCAATACACCTACCATTAAGCATATTATAAGAAGGAAAACACGTTCAGTGATGTGCCTACTTCTCCAAATTAAAAATCGTTCAAACATATATTCAAAAAGACTTGAGTCAAGATTATTTAGTTGTTATCGGCCGATAAGTTCTATATTGTGTATATAAACAGATGGGTTTTCCATCCCTCCAATTCACTTAGCGTAAATGTTGTTTCGTTATAGGCTTACACTATTGGCAAAACTACAATTTTTTTCGGACAATTTGATCTTCTATACTCAATATCTTTATAATACCTAAAAATATATTGATGAAACTTCGCAAACTGCACACTGCTTTTCAAACAAAGTAAGTCTCTTGTTTTTATTGTAGTTTGCCTTGTTATTTTCTAATAATATTAATGTTTCCGTTAGCTTCCAACTTGATTATAGAAGAGGGGGTTTGTTTACTCATCTCGTTTTGGCGGTATTCTACAACATAGTCAACCAATTCAAGAATTTGGGGGTCTATCTGGTTGAAGCTTTGTGGAGTAGGTTGTCCTGTAATATTAGCCGATGTAGAGACAATGGGTTTTCTGAAACGCATGCATAATTCACGCGAGAAATCTTCAGCAGTTATGCGAATTCCGATAGACCCATCATTACTTATGAGGTTTGTAGCCAGGTTTTTGGCACCATCTAAAATAATAGTCAGAGGTTTGTCTGTCAAGTCTATTAGATCCCAAGCAATATCAGGAACTTCTTGTATATATGTTTGCAATTTTACTGGATTATCAAGCAAGATAAGCATCGACTTGCTTTTGTCTCTTTGCTTTATGGCATATAGCTTTTCAACCGCCTCTTCATTGGTTGCATCACAGCCAATACCCCAAATTGTATCTGTGGGATAGAGTATTATACCACCTTCTTTGAGAACTTCAATTGCTTTTTTTATGTCTTCGTTCATTATTGATCGGATTTTAATTTTTGTACTATAATGGCATTCTCAAATTCATTATCATAAGACACCCACTCTTGCAAGACTCCAGACTGAGAGAACCCTGTGCTTTGGAAAAGCTTTATGCTTGATATGTTGCTTTCTGGGATAACTGCATAAAGTTGATTGATCTTTAAAAAGTGAAACGCATAGTTTATCAATAGATTGAGGGCTTGCAAAGCATACCTATTTTTACGGCACGCTGGGTCTATATATATTCCTACACCACATCGGCTATTAAGAGCATCAAAATCATATAGGTCTATTGTTCCAACTGTGGTTTCTCTTTCATGCAATACGATCATAAATCGGAGTTGCTTAGAGTGGAATATATCTGTTTGTGCATCTTCAATGTATTGTCTTAAAGCAAATTTAGAGTAGGGCGATATAGCCGATCCAAATTTCCAAACATCTGTATCGTTTTCCCATTTGTAGAGCACTTCTAAATCTTCGGGCTCCAAAGCGCGAAGATAAAGCGTGTCGTTGTTGAGTAATTTAGGCATATTTAAAAAAAAAGTTATCTTGCATCAAGAGCTTCACCTATCCTAAGAAATATGTTTTTCTTACGCTTATTTCTTTCTTGCTGTGTCTCTTGCGCCGACATTATTGCTTGGAAAGAGCTTTCGCCTCTTGCAGTAGCCTGAACAGCTTTGTATATGACACCCCAGTCGGGCAAACCGCCTAAATTTCTATCGTCTATAAACATATCTACACCAAGTTTACGTGGTTTGGGAGTAGTCTCTTCTGGATAGTTAGCATTGTTTGCATAGAATATCAAGCCTCGCTCAGCGCAGTAGTCTATAGCTTCTTGCAACAAATCGTCCTCACGAACAGTCCACAAAATGAGCTTATGATTCTCTTTTTGCAGTTGAAGAAGTGTTTCAATTGCGAAGGGTATGGGACGTCCCATTTGTGGATATTTGTGCTCAACAATTGTTCCATCAAAATCTATTGCAATAATCATTATATCTATATCTTTATTTGTTGTTGTTTTATTATTTAAATCCTTATTTATCTTGCTCTGGCAACTTTTCTTCTGTATTTGCTCTTAGAAAATTTGAAGAGGGATAACTAAAAGAGTATGCTGTGAATGTAACTAAAGTGAGAAGCATGAAGTTTTGCTTAAACGAAAAAGCATATAAAAGAATATTTAATGTAGCAATTAAGAATAATATGCCAAATCGTGCTATAAAAGCTTTTTTGTAAAGAGCAGTTGTAAAGTCATCGTCTTCAGGATGCTTGCTCTTATCCATCATTACTGAAAAAAGTTTTAATGCTCCTGGTATACCTATTAAGGTAATAAGTAGAGCGTAAGTTTCAACTCCAACAGATATACCTGCTCCATCGGGCACTATATATATCCATTTAAAGGCAAAGCTAACAAAAAAAGCAACCTGAATAAAGAATGCTATATAAAACAAGCGTTTTAGATTGACAACTACTGATTTTGATTTCATTTGCTACGAAAGTTTATATGATTCATCGAATGGTGTTCTATTTAAAATTGATCTGCCTAAAGTAACTTCATCGGTGTATTCAATTTCGTTTCCTACAGAAACACCTCTTGCTATAATTGATACTTTTACATTCAGAGGAGCCAGTTTACGATAGATGTAAAAATTGGTTGTGTCGCCTTCCATTGTAGCGCTCAGTGCCATTATTACTTCTTTCACTTCTGTGTTTTTTACTCTCTCTATCAAGCTTGCAATTTCTACATCCGATGGGCCAATGCCATCTATGGGAGATATAATACCTCCCAACACATGATATTGTCCTTTAAATTGTACGGTATTTTCTATTGCCATCACATCTTTTATGTTTTCCACAACACAAACTACTGAGGAGTTACGAGATGTGTCTGAACAAATGTTGCATATTTCACTATCTGAAATGTTGTGACACGAAGAGCAGTATTTCACCTCTTTTTTTAATGTCAATAACGCTTCAGCAAAACTGCCTACATGTTGGTCGTCTTGACGTAGCAGGTGTAATACTAAACGAAGAGCAGTTTTTCTGCCAATTCCTGGTAGTTTAGAGAACTCATTTACAGCATTTTCAAGAAGGGCTGAGGGGTAGGGCTGATTCATTTACAATATATTATATTTAATGCAAAGATAGCACGAATGCTTTTACTGAACAAATGTAAGAAAATTAGAAATAGAGATAAGCATTAGGGGAGAAAGCTTATGAAAATATTTTAAAAAGAATGAATATTCGTTTGTGTATGTGCAATTATTTTATAGCTTTGTCTGTCTATTGAGAAGCTAATTATTAGCTCTCGAGTTTTATTTTTGTAAAACAAAATTCATACAATATATTAACCTCAATTATTTCAGAATTTATGAAAAAGTACAATTTTAACGCAGGTCCCTGCGTATTACCTCGTCAAGCTGTTGAAGCATCTATCGAAGCTATCCGCAATTTTGACAATACCGGTATTGGTCTCCTCGAAATTTCTCATAGAACACCTGGATGGGAGAAAGTTATGAGTGACTGTGTTGCATTATGGCGTGAATTGCTAAATATTCCCGACAATTATAAAGTTCTCTTTTTAGGTGGTGGTGCAAGTACTCAATTTTTTACTGTGCCCTCAAACTTAATGTCAACAAAAGCAGCTTTTTTAGAAACAGGTGTTTGGGCTAAAAAAGCAATAAAAGAAGCTAAGTTTTATGGTGAAGCAGTTACAGTAGCTTCTTCAGCAGATAAAACTTATTCGTATATACCAAAAGAGTATACTATACCTACAGATGCAGACTATTTTCACATCACAACGAACAATACAATCTATGGAACAGAAATTAAAGAAGATATAGATAGCCCTATTACATTGGTTGCTGATATGTCATCAGATATTATGAGCCGTCCTATAGATATATCTAAATATGGTGTTATTTACGGTGGTGCGCAAAAGAATGTTGGCCCTGCAGGCGTTGCATTTGTTATTGTGCGTGAAGATTTGCTGGGCAAGGTTGACCGTCAAATTCCTTCAATGGTAGATTATCGTTCTCACATCAAGGGCGATTCTATGTACAATACCCCTCCTGTATTCCCTATATATGTTATGTTCGAAACCTTGAAATGGGTTAAGTCATTGGGTGGTGTTGAGAAAATGCAAGAAATCAATGAAAATAAAGCAGCATTGCTTTATGACGAGATTGATAGAAACAAAATGTTTGTAGGAACTGCTGCCAAAGAAGATCGCTCTTTGATGAATGTATGTTTTGTGATGCAAGAAGACCACAAAGACAAAGAAGCTGAATTCATGACTTTTGCTAAGGAACAAGGTATGGTTGGAATTAAAGGTCACCGTTCAGTGGGTGGTTTCCGTGCTTCTATCTATAACTCTTGTCCGGTTGAGTCAATTGAGGCTTTAGTAAAATGCATGCAAGAGTTCGAGAAAAAGAATTCATAAAACTAACAAAAGAATAGGTTAAATGCTGCTTTACCTTTGATTCTACAGTGTTTTCGATATAAGTTAATTTCACTGTTTCAAATGTATATGTGAGTGTTCAACCTATTCTTATCTATTACCTTATAAAAAAAATACATCCTCAGTTAGTAGCAAAACACACATTTATACATGCTATGGAGGGAATAATAATCTATATAAAAAATCAATCATGAAAATATTAATTGCAACAGAGAAACCTTTTTCAAAAGAGGCCGTAGAAGGAATAAGAGATATTTTAGAAAAAAGAGATCATGAGCTTATTTTGCTAGAAAAATATAATGACAAAAAAGAACTCCTTGATGCTGTGAAAACTGTTGATGCTGTGATTATCAGAAGCGACAAAATAGATAAAGAAGTATTAGATGCAGCCAAAGAACTCAAAATTGTAGTACGTGC
>LFRM01079753.1_pt1 | contig 15919 bp, 13 predicted proteins | sample 618341 | NCBI WGS metagenome assembly LFRM01 (sample SAMN03654438, study PRJNA283298) | anaerobic digester metagenome | isolation source: pool of bioreactors CSTR01a, CSTR02a, and CSTR03a thermophilic anaerobic... | place: Denmark: Kgs. Lyngby | collected 2014-05-21 | reverse complement strand
GAACTGAAACTGAAGTGCCATTATGGTATGTTGCTGAGAGGATCAGTTCTTCTTCATCAAAAGTGAAGTCTGTACGCTGCCCAAGGGCATCAGTACGGGAGGCAAGTTTGCCATCTTCGTAGTGATAGGTAATTATACCATTGGGAGGAGTTATTTGCTGCAGCTTACCATCTACATAAGAATAAGTTACCATAACCCTGCGGGCGCTGGGATCCAGTACCCTTCTTCCCAGAGCGTCGTAATTGTACTCATAAGTCTGCGTTTTACCGTCAGCCTTAATGACAAGCAGAGAAGGAAGGCCTAGCCAATTGTAATTGAAGGTGGCCTCTGTATCGTCAATTATGAGCTTTCTGAGCCTGCCCAGGCCGTCAAATTCTTTATCTATTGTCTGCGCATCAAGACCATTCTCCGCAAGCTCGGGCGCTGTGGGCGTATAAAAGGAAAGGAGCAGTTGATCCCAATCCGTGGCTTCAAAATAGGTGTCTGTCCATCCCACATATTGCAGCCGTTCTACCGTCTCGAGATTTTTCCCTCTGTATACCCTCTTTTCGAACAGCTCGGGGAAACCGTTTTGCAAATCATAGACGCTTATTTCAACAGTATCTTCTTCCTTAAAATCGAACTCAACCTGCCGCATGCGTTTATCGTCAACCCAGGTTACAACGATGGTTTTAGAGCCTGGATAGCTGTAGTAATTTTGAAGTACCACCTTTTTGGTTTCGTCGTAGAAAGATTGGCGGTACACTTTTCCGTCGTAGTACTCGTACTCACTGTAGGCGCCTGTTGTATACTGAATCCCTTTAATCACCTGTTCTCCACCTATGGTTTCGTAAGTGGGAACATACCCTTCTCCTTCTTTCGGCAAAGTCAACCGCCCTGTCGCCGGGTCTACTTTTTCATTATTGAAAAAACTGGCCCAAGGCGAGTCAGTAAGTAAATTGGCTTTGGCCAAACAGGACCCTGTCAGCGCGGTGAGAATTAAAAAAATATACAAAAACTTTCTCCAAATTACCATCTTACATCCCTCCTTGAGGAAAAGACAAAATCGCCCTTTCTTATTCGCAAACAAATTCTTTTGGTATTATTATTCTATGTTATAATTCCATATCAAACAGCAATTTCCTGTTCTACCAAGGCCCCTGTTTCTTGTTTTCTCTTAACCAAGTTTTCCCTCATAAGGAAATTCAAAAACTCCCCGCTCTGTAATGATGGCGGAAATCAGTTTGGCTGGTGTTACATCAAAAGCAGGATTATACACTTTTACGCCTGTGGGCGCAATCCTGTGGCCGGCGATGTGAGTCACCTCCTCGGCGGCTCGTTCCTCAATCACAATCTCTTTGCCGGTCTTAATCTGCAAATCGATTGTGGAAGTTGGCGCTGCGATATAGAAAGGAATCTGATGCCAGTTGGCAAGGATGGCTAATGAATATGTGCCGATTTTGTTAGCAGTATCGCCGTTGGCTGCAATCCGATCCGCCCCTGCAATTACCGCATTAACCTTGCCCTCTGCCATTACAGCACCTGCCATGTTGTCGCAGATTAAGGTTACATCAATACCATCCTCCATCAGCTCCCAGGCGGTGAGGCGGGCCCCCTGCAGCACAGGTCTGGTTTCTAAAGCATAGACTGTAACGTGTTTGCCTGCCTCCTTCGCGGCGCGGATAACGCCTAAAGCAGTGCCGTAATCTGCTGTAGCCAGCGCGCCTGCGTTGCAAATAGTCATTATCCTGGCATCGTCCGGCAGAAGCTCGGCGCCGAACCTGCCGATTGCTCTGTTGCTCTCCACATCCAGCTCCATAATCTCATCAGCTTTCTGCTGGAGCCTTCGGCAGATGGCCGAATATTCTGCCTCTTCTGCTGCAGCTGCCATCATTTTCTCTATGGCCCAGAAAAGGTTAACAGCAGTAGGCCTGGTTCCTGCCAACAGATTCGCTGCCCGGTTTAGATCTTCTCTGATAGTCTCAGGAGTACTCTTAAGCGCGGCTAGAACCAAACCGTACGCTGCAGCTGCACCGATGGCAGGTGCTCCGCGCACCAGAAGGCTTTTGATGGCATCAGCAACATCTTCTGCGGTTTCACAGCATTTGTATTCGACACTTATGGGGAGCTTTCTCTGATCCAAAAGATACAACTTGTTATCCTGCCAATTAATAGTGTGAGGTCTTGCCATTTCGTCCATTTCCTCCCTTGCTTTGATTATAGCATAAGTTCATAAAGAATAACAGTGTGAAAAGAATTTTTTCCGAGAAAAATATGCTGCCTTTGCAAGCAGGAAAAAGACCCTAAAGCGAGAATTATTACTATAATGTTCACTGAAAGGAGGGAACACAGTGAGAAAAACATCATTTTTTCTAATCACCCTGATCATTATGGTTTTTGCCTTCCAGGCTGGAGCATTAGAACTTGGCGCTGGCCTTTGGCTCCCGGAGGGAGTTTTCGAGTCTGCTGGGAATAGGAGTTTCGAGGGCAGCTTAAAGGTGCTCACAGTTCCAGGAAGCCCCTTAGGGATCGGGCCTGTAGCTTTGGTGAGCGAAACAAATCTCGGCTCCAACCTCAACTTAGGCGATCTAAAAACCATGATTAAGGACAAAACTGGCAAAGGTTTTCTGTATGCAGATTTTCTGGTAGGGATCAGAATGAACCTCCCCATCAAGCTTTTCGGGGTTTCTGCCCAAGGCTTGGTGAGCTATGGCGGCACTGGTTTTGCCAATGTAAACCTTGCCAATGAAGACTCTTCGTATTTCACTTCCCTCTATTGGGGGCCCCGTTTCCGCGCCCAGCTGCGGAAGGACATTTTCGGCAGCTTGCTGCGGGCAGTTGCCAGCTACGAATTTGCGCCTGAACTGCAGGGTCTGCGGAAAAAAGCAGAGCTAGGCGGTGAACTGCCAGACGAGGTGATCTCAGCCACCTTAACCAATTACCGCTTGGGACTCGAAGCTCATATTCCTTTCGCCACAGTAGGCGCTGGCTACAGGGCGTTGGAACTGAAGGACACCGTTGGAGGCTATAAGGCTGATTTCTCTGGTTTTTATGCAGAGGCGCGTGTAGGTTTCTAATTCTTAAAAAGTGAGCGCTTGGTTAGGGTGAGCATAGCTCACCCTTCTTGTATTTTTAGAGAAAGTCGCAGATAATAGAAAGCAGGAGGAATCTATGAAAGCATATCTGGACAACAGCGCAACGACCTTTATCGCCCCCGAGGTCCTTGCTGAGCTGAAACGCATCTACAGCCAAGTTCCCGGCAATCCCTCCTCCCTTTACTCTTTGGGCATGGAGGCAGAACAGGAGCTGAAACGCTCTCGAAGCATTATAGCAGGCTTTCTGGGGGTTCAGGCGAAAGAAATATACTTCACTTCAGGGGGCACTGAGGCAAACAACCTGGCCATCAGAGGAGCCGCTGCCGCATACAGCCGGCAGGGGAAGCATCTCGTTACAACTGCTACTGAACACCCGTCTGTGCTAAACGCCTTTCGAGCCCTCGAAGAGAAAGGGTTTCAAGTTACATATCTCCCCTGCGGTAGAGAAGGCAGAATCTCTGCCTGCGACCTGAAAGAGGCCCTGCGGGAAGATACCATTTTAGTGAGCACCATGTTCGTTAACAACGAAATGGGTGCACTGACTCCCCTTGAAGAACTATCCCAGGTTTTGAGGGAGAGAAAACAAAACCTGCCTTTGTGGCACGTAGATGCAGTACAGGGGTTCGGGCGTTTGGAGGTTAAACCAGAATCGCTTGGGATAGATCTGCTGAGCCTCAGCGGCCACAAGATCCATGCGCCCAAGGGTGTTGGCGCCCTTTACTGCCGAGGCGGCATTCAGCTTGAGCCGCTCTTTTACGGCGGCGAGCAGGAGCGAGCTTTGCGGCCCGGCACTGAAAACGTGGCAGGGATCGCAGCTTTAGCTAAAGCTGCAGAACTGGCCTTTGCAGACAGGGAAAAGGATTTGGAAAGGCTTGAAGAATTCAAAGAAAAGCTCATCTCCTGCTGCAAAGCCTGCGGTGGAGTTGTCAACGGCCCGGAAGGAAGCGCTGCTGTCCCCTATATCCTGAACATTTCCTTCCCAGGGGTGCCGGCCGAAGTACTGCTGCATTCTTTGGATGCAAAAGGCATTTCTGTTTCTACAGGCTCTGCCTGTTCTTCCAGGCAGAAAACGCCGAGCCACGTGCTCAGCGCCATGGGCTTGGATCGGAACCGAATCAAAAGTGCCATCCGTATGAGCCTGTCTCGCCTTACAGGAAAAGAAGAAATTGACTATGCCTGTCAAGTCCTGCCTGAGGTTGTAGCAGAACTGCGCGCTTTGTACGGCGCAAGACGATAATTGAGGTGAATTTTTGATGTACAGCCATCTGCTCATTACTTATGGAGAATTAGCGCTGAAGGGCCTGAACAGGCCCAGTTTTGAAGCAAAATTGATCGCAAATATCCGCTCCGCCCTGCCCCAAATCCCAAAAGAGCGGATATACCGCACCAGAGGACGATGTTTTGTCCATTTGGAAGGAGAGCCCCTTGACAAAATCCTGCCAGCTCTCAGCCGCGTCTTTGGGATCACTTCCATCAGCCCTGCCTTGGCAGTTGAAAAGGATGTGGCCAAAATCCAGGAGGCAGCCTGGCAGGTGACAGAAGAACGTTTAAAGCAGGGAGTTCCCTTTACTTTTAAGGTGGAAACCAGGCGGGCTGACAAGAAATTCCCCATCACTTCCCCAGAGCTGAGCAGAGCCGTAGCAGCAGCTGTGATCCGGAAAGCTGCTGAAAAATATCCTGGGCTCCTTACTGTAGACGTGCATGAGCCGCAGCTTTTGGTTGAGGTTGAAGTCCGGGAGGAGGGCGCTTACATCTACGGGGAAAAGCATTCTGGTCCTGGAGGGTTACCTGTGGGCACCAGCGGCAGAACCCTTCTCATGCTCTCAGGAGGGATCGACAGCCCTGTTGCCGGGTGGATGATGCAGAAGCGCGGGGTTGAGCTGGGCGCTGTCCACTTCCACAGTTATCCTTTGACAAGCGAACGGTCAAAGCAGAAGGTTATCGAGCTTGCCCAGGTTTTAGCCAGCTGGGGGGGTAGCCTTCCCCTCTATTTGGTGCATTTTACTGAAATCCAGAAAGCACTTCACGCCAAAACCCCTGAAAAGCTGCGGGTGATCCTGATGCGCCGGATGATGATGCGCCTGGCAAATAGGCTTGCTGCACAGCACAAGTATCAGGCTATTGTCACTGGCGAGAGCTTGGGCCAGGTGGCGAGCCAGACCCTGGATTCTCTGCATGTGGTCAACTGCCTTTCTGAGCTGCCTGTGCTGCGGCCTCTGATTGGCATGGATAAGGAAGAGATCGTCCAGCGGGCAGAGGGGATCGGCACCTATGAGCTTTCGGTCCAGCCTTACGAGGACTGCTGCACCTTGTTTGTGCCCAAGCACCCTGTAACAAGGCCTACCTTAGGACCTTTGGAGGAAGCAGAAAAGGCCCTCCCTGTAGAGGACCTTTTAGACGAAGCCATCGCCAAAACTGAACAGCTCGTGATTACTCCTGAGAATAATATGTGGTGAGGCTGTCTTTGAAAGAGGCCAGCTGTGCGCCTATTGCCTCAATCACCTGTGATTCATAATCCTTAAGCTTTTGGTTCAGAGTGTTCAATAACTCTTCGAAAGAACTTTTCAGGGATGCTGCCTGCTCCAGGTTATTGCCGACAACCAACCTCGCCCTTTCTGTTCCGGAACAGAGGAGTTCGATTACTTCTGCTATTTCTGTGGCTCCTTCCTTGGAGATTTGCGCCAGCTTCTGAATTTCCTCTGCCACCACTGCAAAGCCTCGCCCGTGCTCTCCTGCCCTGGCTGCCTCAATCCCGGCATTGAGAGCTACCAGCGACGTGTTTTCTGCGATCTCCTGGATCAGGGTAGCTGCTTTGGTGAGCCGGGCTGCATCTTCTTCGATATGGCCAACGAAGCGACTGGATTCGTTCAAGCCTTCCTCCAGTTCCTGCAGGTTTCCAGTAAAAGCTAGATCCAAGCTTGCAGCTAGTTCCGGGACCTCAAGTTCCAACCGCTCCAGCTGTCCCAAAAGCTCTGCCACTGTATCCTGCAGCTTTGCTGCTGTTTCTTCAACAGCATTTTGCTGCTCTGCCAAGGCCTGAACTTCCCCTTCTTTTTCTACAATATTCTTTTGTAAAGAGGCGAGTTGGCTTTCCAACTTGCCTATTTGCTCAGTTAAACGCTGCTTTTCACCAGCTTCTTTTTTCAGCTTCTCTTGGAGCTCTTCCAGCTCCTGCTGCTCTGCATCAAGCGCGCTTTCTGAAGGACCTAGATCATAATAAGGGTAGCTCTCTTCTGCCAAAAGCTGGGAAAAGTCAAAACCAGCCCACCATAATGCCAAAGGAGTTAAGGCTAACAGGAGCAGATATGCCCAATTGCCAGTGTTGATCAATGCTATCAGTACAGTCAGCGTAGCAGGTCCAAAGATTGCTAAAGCTTTTTTCCAATCCATCTTGATGCCCCTCCTCATGGTTTCTATTAACTTTATCGGCACAGATCCAAGAGGAATAAGGGGCAGCGCTGGCAGCAGGATAAAATAAGTGAATGTCGAATAAAATTTTGTAATAGACAGTATTTTCCTAAAGAGGTTGTGAAATGGAAAAATTGGAACATTTGCTGGCCAAAATCGATAATCTAGAGCTCACTCCTGAAACTCGCGAGCTTCTAGCAAATCTTGCTAAAGCAGCCTTTACAGACAACCTCACAGGTCTGCCTAATCGCCGCCTTTTTGAATATAGATTGCAGCAGTCCCTAAAACAAGCCCAGGCAGAAAAAAGCCAGCTGAGCGTCCTCTTTTTAGATCTGGATAACTTTAAGGTTGTAAACGATGAATTAGGGCATACTTACGGGGATAAGGTTCTCAAAGAAACAGCTGCGCTAATGAAAAGACACCTCCGCGCCCATGATCTCCTCGCCCGCTGGGGTGGAGAAGAATTTGCAGCGATCCTTCCCCACACTAATACTGAACAGGGCTTCTTTGTGGCAGAGAGAATCCGCAGAGCGATTAAAGACGGCTCTTTTTGGGGCCAGAAACTTACCATCAGCTGCGGCATCGCAACTTTTCCCACCCACGCCCGGGATGCTGGCAGCTTGATAGCGCTGGCAGATCAGGCCATGTATTTTGCCAAAGCTGCCTCTAAAAACAAGGTAACCATTTGCGGAGAGTTCAAGTTTAAACGAGGCGAGAAGGCAGCCTTAGGTTATAAACCCGGCCGAAATTTGCCTACCAGTATTTGGGCGGGCAAAAGTTTCTTTCTCGTAAAAAACTGGCTCGAAATTAACAAAGAAATAGTCTTAGCGCAAACTGATCGCGGTCCTGTATACCTGGAGAAAAAAGAGGAAGTTTGGTTTGTGCTCACATAACTAGCCTGACTTCTGCTGTATTTCTGTCCTTGCTTCCCGGACGATTGCCTCTGCCAGGACCACATGGGAAAGGATGATGGGAATCTTTTGTTTGCTGGGGTGGCGATCCAGCAGATACGAAATCTCAGTGCAGCCTGCAATTACAGCGCCAGCCCCCCGCTTTCGGAGGCTCTCTATTACTCCATCCAATTCTTCTGTCTGCCAAGGGGCGACAGTTCCTGCTTTAACCCCTCTTTCTCCATAGATAACCTCCATTACCTTCCTCTGCTCGGCTTCCTCAGGATAAAGCACCACAAGGCTCCGCTCCCTTAATGCCTTCTCATAGACACCAGCTGCAATGGTGCCGTCTGTGGCCAACAGCCCAACTTTTTCCACCCCACTGTGCTTTCTTCTGATCTCCTGCGCCACCTCATGCAGCATATGGATAACGGGAACAGGCAGGCTCTTCTGCAGGACAGGAACGAAATAATGGGCAGTGTTGCAGGGAATGGCCAGCAGCTCCGCTCCCATTTCAATTAAGCTCCTGGCTGCCCCAAGCAGCTTCGGCACAGGAGAGCTGCCTTTCCCTAAAATGGCACGAGTGCGATCTGGAATTGTGGGGTCGCAGTAGATGAGGATTTTTAAGTGTTCTTGATCGCATTTTGCTGGAGTGATGTCGATTATTTTTTGAAATAAGTCAACTGTTGCCTGGGGGCCCATGCCGCCGATGATGCCTACGACCTTCATTTTCTACGCACCTGCTTTCCCTCGGAGAAAATATCCGCCACTGCCGACTACAAGTCCATCCACCATTACAAGTCTTCCTCTTGCTATACTGAGATAAGCTTCACCCTTTTCCAAATCCAAAACAGTTACATCTGCATCTGCGCCAACCCCGAGGTGGCCTTTCCCTTCTAGGTTGAAAATTTTCGCAGGATTAACCGCAGTCTTTTCAACAAATTCAGATAAATTAAACGCTCCGATCCTGACTAAAGCAAGACCGTTTTCGATTAGCTTGTTCCGCGGGATGCTGCCCCCGTCTGTTGAGAGGACATCCACTACAAAGCGACCTCCGTCCTTGGCCAGGGCTATTGCTATTGCAGCGGAAAGAGAGTTTGCTGGGAAGCTGAGGCCGGCATTTGTTCCCTGCTCCCGCCAGTAGGAAGCAGCCTCCGGACCCGTGCTTTTTATTATCTCTCCCCCTCTAGGAATATGAACATATGCATAACCACTATGAATCGCCTGGAATATTCCGTCTTCTGTCGCTGGAAAGCCGCCCATAGACAAACACGTTCGTGTAACGTGGCTATCGGGAATGCCGCCTGTGCATCTCCCTGAGGTGCCATTGTAGAGGTAAATATAAGATTCAGAACGAATATTTTCGGCTTTCTTCACAAGTTCTATGGCTCTCATGGCTTCCATGACAGGGTCTTTTCCTGTCTGCATACGGCAGTATGATTGGAGATGAGCTATGTAGAGGGGATTCCCTTCTGCAAGAGAGATAGTCTCCGCAAGGCCATCAACGTTGGAGCCGCAGCGGGTGGTGCCGACGTGCGATGCGGCAAAGACTTTTTCTTTTGCAGCCAAGCGGATTAAGTTCCTCACAGCCTCTGGCGTGAGGGGATAGTGGCCGCCTAAAAGCTTGATTCCCAAAGCTCCCTCCCGCTGGGCTGAGTCTAAAAAGGCAGCCAGCTCCTTTTCCCCGGGATCTACGGAAGAGAGGGTTCGTTTGGGGATGGCTGGTTTCAGAAAACCGATGTTGATGCCGAAGGCATTATTTTCATCTATCGCCTTTTGGATTTCTTCTCTGTCCCCTGAAAAATCAATGGCTGTGACCACCCCGGTTTGGGCAACCATGCGAAGTCCTTCAGGGCTGCAATGAGAAAAATGAATATGAGAGTCGATGACGCCCGGAACAACAGCCTTGCCCTTTAGCTCTATTACCTCTTTTGCGGCTCGGGTGGAAATTTCAGGCGCAACTTTGGCAATCTTGCCATTTTGAATGGCAAGATCATAATATCCCTCTAGGTTATTTGCAGGATCGCAGAGATAACCACCTGCGAGGACAAGATCCCACTGATTCATGCGGCTCACTCCTTTTTGTAAACTACCCTGCCGTCAATTATGGTGTATAAGGTTTTCGTCAGGGTCTGCAGGGGATTGCCGTCGAAAATTGCCAGATCCGCATCTTTTCCTGGTTCTATGCTCCCCACCCGGTCTGCCGCGCCGATGATCTCTGCAGCGTTAATGGTGATGGCCCGCAGTGCATCTTCCAAAGGCAGCCCTTCCCGGACTGCAAGGCCTGCGCACAGCGGCAGATACTGCATTTGCGTTACAGGGTGATCTGTAGTGATGGCAATCTTCACTCCACTTGCTGCAAGTTTCACTGCAGTGAAGAAAGATTTGTTAGTAAGCTCGATTTTGGATCTGGCGCTCATAGTTGGCCCTACAATGGCTGGGAATCCCGCTTCTTTGATATAGTCGGTGATTAAGTGTCCCTCTGTACAGTGATCTAAGGTCATGGATACATTAAATTCTTTTGCTATGCGGATGGCAGTTAGGATATCATCTGCCCTGTGGGCATGGGCTTTTACTGGGATCCTGCCTTCCAGGACAGGCAGAAGGGCTTCTAATTTAAGGTCCACAGCAAAGTACTCTTCCCTCTCTGCAGCTTTTTCCTTCCGGACTTGATAAGCTTTGGCCTCATATAAGGTCTGCCGCAGGAGGCCTGCGATAGCCATGCGGGTTGAAGGCATTTTCTCGAGTTCTTTGTATGCCCGCTTGGGGTTTTCGCCAAAAGCAATTTTAACGGCTGCAGGCTCCACGATTACCATTTCGTCCACACATCTGCCGTATGTTTTGATGACAGCACACTGGCCGCCGATTACATTTGCGCTTCCCGGAGCCACAAGGGTTGTAGTGACGCCGCTTGCTCTCACAGCTTCAAAGGCTTTGTCTTGGGGGTTGAGGCCATCGATGACCCGCAGCTGCGGTGTTATGGGATCTGTGATCTCGTTGGTGTCATTGCCTTCAAAACCCATGTTTGCCTCGTGGGTGCCAAGGTGGCTGTGAGCGTCCACAAGCCCGGGCAGAACCCAGCCTCCTCTTGCATCGATTATTTCCTCTCCAAATGAAGCTGTAAGCTCCTCGCCCACTTCCTTGATCTTGCCGTTTTCAATTAGAACACAGCCGTTTTCGTAAACTTTCCCTGCCATGGTGAAGACTCTGCCGTTTTTAATTAACATAAGTCCACCTTCTTTGCTTATTTATTTGGCTACAAGTTCTTCCCACGCTGCCAGGTAGCTGTCTTTGGTAAAAGCTGGTTTATAACTAGCTTTACAAGCCAAAGCCTTTTTTGCTCCCTCGCATAAAAGATCGATTAAAGTCATCCCCAGAAGTTTTGCAGGCATCACATAGGCCAAATCTTCGTCCACAAAGGTAAGCTCACTGCTGTGGAAGCTGCCCTCTGCTCCGTTTACATACGGATGGATGGTAGGGATTAACTGGCTAAGGTCCCCTGCATCTGTGGAGCTGGGTCTGTGGCCTGTCTCCCCTACTGCATCCTCCCCTAACAGGGCAACGGCATTGTCCCGGAAGAGATTGGAAAGGGGCGGACAGTCCACCCGGGGCATGTAACCAGGGGAATTGGTGATCTCCACCTCAGCTCCAATGGCCATGGCGCCGGCTTCCAGGGCCCTGTCCACTTTGCGGCTGGCATCTAAAATAGCTTGAAAAGAGGCGCCTCTCACTTGCATATCGATCCGTACATCTGAGGGGACTATGTTGACAGCGTCTCCCCCTTTTATAATGATGGGGTGAATGCGAATATAATCTTCATCTCGAAACGTTTCCCTTTGGGCATGGATCCCCAAAAGTCCCATCAGAGCTGCATTAAGAGCGTTAATCCCCTCGTGGGGTTTGCCCCCTGCATGGGCCTCGCGGCCTCGGTATTGGACGAATTTTTTTATATTTCCGTTGTGGGTGCCTCCCACTTTTACCTTTTTCTCATCGCCACCGCTGTGGAACATAAGAGCAAGGTCTATATCATCAAACTCGCCTAAGGCGATAAAGTCCTGCTTGCCGGTGGCGAATTTGATTTTCCCTTCCTCCAGCAGTTTCCGCTCGTACTCTGCCTCAATAGCCTCTTCTGCAGGAACTGCCATAAAGACAACATCGCCATTAAGTTCTGAGAGCAAACCTGTTTCTACCAAAGCCATGGCAAGGCCAAGCATCGCCGCTATTTGGGCATTGTGGCCGCAGGCATGGGCTGCACCTGTATTGGGATCAGCATAAGGATGCTGAGGACAAATCAATCCATCCAGCTCCCCGAGCACTGCAACCCGGACGCTGCTTGCTCTCCCCTTCAGCTCTCCCCGCACCCCTGTGATGGAGATGCCGGCGCGGTAGGGTATCCCTAGGTTTGCAAAGTTTTTTTGTACGAGCTCGCTTGTCCGGTGTTCTCTGTAGCCAAGTTCCGGGTGGGCAAAAATGTCGCGGCCGATGGCTTTGATCTCTTCTGCCCTTTTATCCACAGCCTTACATAGCAGTTCTTTCATTTTTTCAGGTGACAATTTCTTTCATCTCCTTAAGGAAATAGCAATCAGCTGCTTTGGGTTAAGGTTAGAATTCTCTGCATTTCATTGAAGACGATCATGTAGCCTTCGTCTACACCCATGCCGGGTTTTGCCAGCATCTGCAGAGGCTTTGTGGCAGCTGCGATATGGGTACAAATGCGGGCGGAGATGTCAGTTTCATTGCAGGTGCCGCCTAAATATGCACCCATTCCCTTTTCACGGCAGTATAAGACAGCTTCGATGGTATTGTTGATGCCGCCAAGATCTGGAGTTTTGATCTGCACTATATGCCCTGCACGCTCCTCGGCAAAAGATTTAATATCTTCTAAAGTGTTGCACCATTCATCTGCTATTATCTTTATGTTCAAACCTTTTTCCTCGATTTTTTCCCGCAGCTCACGAAATACTTGGATTTGCAGCTCTTTTGAACCCATATCCACCGGGCTTTCGATTCTAACTGTCAAGGGGCTTGCTGCTTTCTCAAGCTTTTCAAAGTAGCGGATGATTTTTTGGACATCATTGTTGAAAATGGTTCCGATAGTTCCGTAAACATCAAAGTGGAGGATTGGCTGATAAATCCTGTGGGGATGGATGGTGAGAATCCTGTTTTTCAGCCACGAGATGTACTCTAGAAGAAGAGAACCGTCGCTGCCCAAAACATCAACATTGTTGACCAGGCCGTGGGGGAGGACATCTACCATTTTCAGGATCATTTTATCTGCATTGTCGTAGCGGTTGTCTCCTGATTGGGTGAAGATAGGGATGGGTTTTTTCGTGATGGTGGTGCCGTATTCTTGGGCAATCACCTGGCACATGAGCTTTTTTTGCCCTTTAGCTACTGCATCTAAAATCGCGCCGGTGATGCCGTAGCGCAGAGCGCTGTGCAGCCTCCTACCTGTGTCAGGATTGGTGAAGTTATCGATTTTCTCTGCCAGTTCCCTGAAACTTGTGAGTTTTTGTCCTTTAAGGAAGGGGACAACATGCTTTCGTAGAACCGGCAGGTACGTATCTGCTAAAAACAGCGGCTCTCTGCCTGAGGCACCTGAATACTGAACAGCTGCGCAGTCGCCGTAGGCGATCTGGCCGTCCTCAAGCTCAAGCATGAGCAAAATCGATTCTCCTACTTGCCGGACGGCTCTGAAGCCTTCTGTGACAGGCTTGCCTTGGAAGATGGCTCCATCTCGGACTGCTTTTCTCCCGATGGCTCCCAGATCATCAAAGAAAAAACCAGTTCTGCCTGGTGAAACTAGAACATTCTCTATTTTCATAAAAGTGACACCTCGCCCGATTTTTCATTCTTTTAAGAACTAAGCTTTCATGTGCTGTTTTTCAGAAAAATTAGTTGATTGAGAGCCGGCACCTTAATTGTGCCGGCTGCAAGCTAGTTGATTTTAGTACATGAATTTCTCTCTGTGAGCTGGTGGGAAATAACGACCCTTTCTGTTCCTTCTTTACCGTTCAGCACTTCCTGCAGCAGCTCGGCTGCCCTGTATCCTATCTCCAGATGCCGCGCGTGGATTGCGGTTATGGGCACAGGCGCAAACTTTGTGAGGTATGAGTCTGCGCCGCTGACTATGGAAAGGTCCTGGGGGACTTGTAAGCCTAAATCCACTGCTGCGTGGTAGACGCCCACGGCCATGGCATCGTCTCCTGCAAAGATGGCTGTGGGTCTATTTTGGCTCTGCAGTAATTCTTTGGCTGCTTGGTATGCTGCATCTCGATCGTATTCTGTGAGAACCAAACGGGATGGACCAAGGCGGATGCCGTATTCTGCAGCTGCGCTTTCAATGCCTGTGATCACTTTCCGTTTGGGGTTTGGACCGTATTTAGAAGGTCCTGGCAGAAAAGCGATCTCTCTGTGTCCCAGGTCGTAGAGATATTTTACTACAGCTGAAGAGTAGGCAGCAGAATCATTTACAACTAGATTGGTGTCTATTCCGTCAACAGACATATTCACCAGGACAAAAGGATATTTCTGTTTGATCAGTTCCACGATCGCCAGAACATCTACATCGTAAGCTGCAATTAAGAGGCCATCTACCTGCCTCCTGGCAAAAAGATTTGCCAGGTTCAGCTGCTTTTCTTTTCTGCCGGGCTGATCCAGTACAAAAATTGAGAGTGAGTAATTGGAGGTGCTGATCGCTTTAGTTATACCTGCGATGGTCTGCATCATTACAGGATGGGTCAGGTGTTCATAGCAGTCGAGGACGACGCCGATGTTGTCTGTCTTCCTGGTTGCAAGTCCCCTGGCCATGAGGTTTGGCTGGTAGCCCAGTCTGTCTGCTACCACCCTGATTTTCTCCTGCAGGGGTTTGCTGATGGGGCTTTCTCCCTCGGGCTTGCTTAAAACTCGGGATACTGTTGCTTCAGTGCAGCCGACAATTTTTGCTATGTCTTTCATTGTAACCAAGCGCATCACGCCTCCAAAAGGTTCTACTACTTAGCAAGGAGTTCCAGGGCTGCCTTTTTGAGTATCTCACCTGCATGGGGTTCCAAGACAGAAGTGTTAACTTCGTAGCCGCCTTCGCTGTATGCTTTTTCGGTGGGTACATAGGCGAATTTATCGTTTGCTAGATCCACTATCCAGGTATAAGGAATCTGGGACTTGGCTTTGATATCCAGGCCAATTTCCACAAAGATCTCTGCAGGTAGTCCCGCAAAAGCAACGTTACCCAGTCCCAGAGCTTGAACTTCTGTTTTCAGGGGATTATCCTGCATTTTAGCAGCGTTGAGAATCCTTCTAGCCCGAATCACATCTGGACATTTGTTGCTTGATGGAATCACTGTGTCCACAATTTTCTGTGCTTCAGCTATCTCTTCTTCAGTTACTGTGCGAATGGGCATCTGGATATCTCTTTTATATTTATACCAGACTGAACCTTGACATTTCGTTTTCCGAGGAGTCTCCATTACTTTGATTATTTCTGCTGCCAGCATTTTGCCGATTGCTTCTGACAATGCTGCCCCTTGTGGGCTTTCAGGATCTGGGTGNNTGAAGCGCTTTGCGCATATATCCGGGATAGTCCGGCGAGATCAGGTTGCCTCCGATAATGTCTGCGTGAAGAGCGTAGTTTGCGATGATAGTGATCAATTCTCCTGTTTCATTATTTTTGAAATAGACTACGCCCAACTCTGGATCTACAGGGCCTGCAGGCCTGACAATATCTGGGTTGTTTACACCAGGATTTGTGTCGACCGTGCCATCTTTCATCCAATAGCGTCTGTTGAAGGCTACGCCTTCCACAGTGCCCCTGCCGCAATATCCTTCTGCTTCTACCATATTGTTTTTGGCCATTATGATGGAATCTGAAATCCTTTGGATGAGAAATTCGAGATAGGATTCCTCCATTAAAAAGGGCGCAGAATTCGGTGTTGTCACTGGACCTGTGTGAGTGTGAGTGCAGCAGATCATGACCTGTTCTGGTTTGAATCCAGCTTTTTCGGCAAGGACTTTGCGGATTCTGTCTGTGACCTCTAAGGTGAAGCCGATGAGATCGCAGCTTGCGATAGCCCACATTTCATTTCCGTCTGAAACGACAACAGAGTTAACCAAAAGGGGATCAATGACACCCTCCGCGCGGCGTTCATAGAAATAACCTGCGATGTATGTGCCCAAAGGAGGAGTGATATCAACAGAAGCGGCACCTACCTTGTACGACATTTTGTTCACCTCGTTTTAGTTATTTTTTGAATTGAAATTACACTACAAATATAACTTTTTTATTAGTTGATTGTCAAGCCCTTACAAGATTGGTTTCTCAATTTGAGATATCTATATCTACTCATTTAACTGGTGTTTTTTTTTGAATTTTTTTCCTAAAAAATTTTTTTGTAAGCGCTTACGACAGAGTTGTGCCTGTTCCCGGAACGTTCGTAGTATTTCGACAGTTTCAACAGGAGACATCATGAATAATGAATTTGGGCTAATCCTGAAAAAACGTCGCTTTGTAAAATTAACGCAAGAAAAATGAATAGCTCGAACAGAAAAACC
>LFRM01128329.1_pt1 | contig 15920 bp, 14 predicted proteins | sample 618341 | NCBI WGS metagenome assembly LFRM01 (sample SAMN03654438, study PRJNA283298) | anaerobic digester metagenome | isolation source: pool of bioreactors CSTR01a, CSTR02a, and CSTR03a thermophilic anaerobic... | place: Denmark: Kgs. Lyngby | collected 2014-05-21 | reverse complement strand
AGCTGATGTTTTGATTCCTAAGCTAAAAGAAAAAGGATTTATAGTCTATAGAAATAATCCAAAGGATGAAATGGATGTATGGCTTAATCAAAGTAAAAAAGTAAAATCTGATGTTCATTTGGCACTGCACAGTAACGGTAGTAAGAATCACGATCAAAGAGGTGTAAAAACATATATTGATTATGATACTAATAAAACATATTCCTTGGCAAACTCTATCCAAGAACACTTGATGAGTATATACCCATATAAATTAAATCCTAATAATGGAATTACTTATGCAGAGAATAGTTTGGGCGAAGTAAGAACATCTCAAATACCCCAAGGAATATTATTAGAAATTGGTTATCACGATGATTATAATGATGCAATGTGGATAATTAGTAGTCTTGAAGAAATTGCTCAAAGTATAACCGATGCGTTAAGTGAATATTATAGATATTAAGTTATTTTCATGATATAATTTTTTTAGGTGACAACTATGCTAAAAATTAAAGAATTAAAAGTAAAAATCGGTTCTAAACAAATTTTAACTGGACTAGATTTAAATATAGAAAAAAAAGAGATTCATGTAATAATGGGTCCTAATGGCGTGGGTAAAAGTACTATTTGTAAAGCGATTATGGGTGACCCAAATTACGAAGTAAGTGGATCAATTATTTTAGATAAAGAAGAAATAAATAATCTTGATGTAACATCAAGATCAAGAATGGGTATTTACGTTGTAAATCAAAATCCTATTGCTATTGAGGGTGTTACAAATGCCGAAATGCTAAGGACAGTATTAAAAGAAAAAACAGGCAAATACATTCCAATTTATGAATTTGATCAAAAAATGCAAAAAATTTGTGATAAATTAAACATTCCTGTTTCATTTGTTCATAGAGAAATTAATGTTGGAATGAGTGGAGGAGAACGCAAAAAAAACGAACTTCTACATTTATACATGTTAGAACCAAAATTAATTATTTTAGATGAAATTGATTCTGGATTAGATGTTGATAGTCTAAAAATAGTTGCCGAATCAATTAAAGAATATTATCACGATCATGATTGTAGTATTTTAATTATTACTCATCATGTTAATATTTTAAAATATTTGAAACCAAAGTTTATTCATGTATTAATTAATGGAAAAATAACTGCTTCAGGTGGTATGGATATAGTTAAAGTAATTGAAAAAAACGGATTCAAAACCTTTACAGAAAGACATGTTTCTAATGAATAACTTAATTGTTCAAAATAATGAACTATTATTAGATAATCAATCTCTAAACTTAGTTATTGAAACATCAAAACTAAGAGTTACTTGTTCTAATCATAACCAAATATTTATCTCTGAATATCCTGATAAATTATCATTATCATTCTATTTATTACCAAATTCATCAATAACAATTAATCAATTTAAAATTAACCAACTTAATAGCAAAATAAATATTAAAGTTAATCAAGAAAAAGACAGTAATTTTGAATATCGAATTGTTTTAGTAGCGCATGCTAATTTATCATTTAATCTTAGTAACACATTACACGGAAATAATAATCAAAGTCAAATCATAATTAGATGTTTAGCTGAAGAAAAAGGAAAAGCAACAATTCAAGTTGATGGTCATGTAATAGCAAAAGTAACTGATAATTCTCTATCAGAAGATATTCGAATTCTTTCACTTAATGAAAAAGAAAATGTAATTATTCCTAATATATTAATTGCCAGTGATGAAACAATTGCAATTCATAACGCGACTATTGGAGGGATTAATTCTCAAAGTCTATTTTATTTAAAATCAAAAGGATTAAGTGAAGAAAAAAGCAGTAGTTTAATAAAAAATGGATTTTTAATTAATGGTTTAAGACTAAATGATAAAGACACAAGTAAAATTAAAGAACAATTATTAAAGATGGATGGTGATATCAAATGAATATAAGAAAAGATTTTCCAATGATAAATAATGAAATAATATATTTTGATAATGCTGCAACAACATTTAAACCAAATCAAGTAATTAATAAAATTTATGAATATTATACAAAATATTCAGTAAATACTCATCGTGGTGATTATGATTTAGCATATATTGCTAATAACGAATTTGAAAATGTTCGAACAAAAGTAAAAGAATTTATTAATGCTAGATCAACCAAAGAAATAATATTTACAAGCGGAACTACTATGTCTTTAAATATGATAGTTGAAGGATATTTTAAGGACATTTTAGTTGATGGTGATGAAGTAATTATTAGTAAAAGTGAACATGCTGCAAACGTTTTACCTTGGTTTAAACTATCAAAAACCAATGGAACAGTTATCAAATATTGTCCACTAGATGAAAACTATCATATTACTATGAATAATATGAAATCTACAATTACCGATAAAACTAAAGTTATTGCTTTAGCCCATATTACAAATGTAATTGGTGATATAAGACCTTTAAAAGAAATAATCACATATGCTCATCAATTGGGTATTATAGTAGTAGTTGATGGAGCCCAAAGTATTGGTCACCTTAAAGTTGATGTTAATGATTTAGACTGTGATTTTTTTGCTTTCTCTGCCCATAAAATGATGGGACCAACAGGAGTTGGAGTTTTATATGGTAAAGAAGATTTACTTAATAAAATGAAACCATTTATTTTAGGCGGTGGGATGAATGAAACATTTGACAATGAAAATGAAGTTTATTATAAAGAATTACCTGAAAAATTAGAAGCAGGCACACAAAATATCGCTAGTATCATTGGCATGGGTTCAGCAATTGATTATTTAAATCAAATAAATATAAATCAAGTAAATAAATACGAAAGTGAATTAAAAAATTATTTAATTAATAAGTTAGAACTTATTCCTCATGTTAGAATTATTAATCATCATAGTCAGAGTGCAATAATTGCATTTAACATTGAAGATGTTTTTAGTCAAGATGTATCTTTTTATTTAAATAAATATCACATATGTGTTCGAGCTGGAAATCACTGTGCTAAAATATTAAAAGATGTTATAGGTCACACTAATTCTGTAAGAATAAGTTTAAGTATTTATAACACCAAAGAAGAAGTGGATAAATTAGTAGAGTTATTGCAAGATAAAAATAAAATAATAAAGGAAATGATATAGATGAATCCAGAATTAAAAAGAGATATTATTCTCGATAATTATCAAAACCCTCATCACTACGAACATATTGAAGATGAATCATTTATAAAAATTAATACCCGTAATTCTAGTTGTATAGATAATTTAGATTTTCAAATAAAACTAGAAAATAATATTATCAAAGATATTTATTTTACTGGCGAAGCATGTGCAATAAGTACAGCTACTAGTTCAATTATGATTAAACTACTATCCAATAAAACTATTAATGAAGCCCTTGATATAATTAATAATTATCACAACATGATTAATGAACAACCATATAATCGAGAAGTATTATCAGAAGCCTTAGCTTTTGATGAAATTTATAAACAACAAAACAGAAAAAACTGTGCTTTACTTCCGTGGAATGGATTATTAGAATTGTTGGAGAAAAAAAATGATAATTAATGATAATATAGTATAATTAAAATATAATGAAAGGGATATATTTATGGAAGAAAATGTAAAATTAACAAAAAACAATAATAAATTAGTTTTTCCTCTAATTAGCACAATCATAATTATTATAGGACTAGTTTTATATATTGTTTTTCAAGATAGTAAGCAAGTCAAAACAGATGAAAAAAGCAGTTCAAGCTCAAGTTCATCGTCAAGTAGTTCAAGTGAATTAAATAACGATCATATTGTAATTGAATATGACTTTGAAATGTTATGTAATAAACCAGCAAAGAATGAAATATGTACTATCGAAATAAACTCAAACGGTAAGAAAGAACAACTTAGTTTGATACCGATAGTTAATATTGTCGATCCGAATCAATTTGATTATGGAACACTAGAAATAAATGATAAAGTAATTGTTGAAGATATGGCTAGGATAGGCAGATTAATAGTATTTGATAATTTCTTTTTGTTAGATCATTATTGTACAAATTGTGGCGGATTTAGTTCTCAAATACCAACGACTGTTTTAATGGATAAAGATGGAAAAAACGGAATTATTTTAGATGAGTTGATTTCAATTAAAATTGAAGATGGTTTCGGTTATGATGATTATTTTTATAAAGAAAATAAATTATTTGCTACTTCTTCGAGTGTAGGATTTTTTGGAGATTATGAACCTAGTGTTGATTGTTATTTAAAAAATATTGAAACAGGTATTAAAACTTTTGGTGAAGCCAAATCAGTAAATGGAAGTAATTATGATTATTATGCAAATATAATTGCAAAAATAGAATATGAAATTTCATACAATGGAAATAAAGATTACTCAATTACCAAAAAGAAAGAATATAAGTTTAGTGATTTATATTCAAAAGATTATTGTATTTCAGAATATTCAAGGTTAGAAAAAGAACTTAAAGAATTTTAGTTTTAAAAAACTGATATTCATGTTAAAATATTTATATAAATCGATGAAAAAGGCTAAGTAATATACTTATTATTAAAAGAGACTTAGTGGCTGGTGAAAACTAAGATAATAATATATGAAATCTACCTTTAGAGAGAGTTAATAAACTCCGGTTAAGAGCCGTTATCTAAATTAAGTAATCCATAGGATGGTACCGCAACTATTTGCTCCTTAGACGCAGATAGTTTTTTATTAGAATAGAGGAAAAGAAATGATTGATATTAAATTAATTAGAGAAAGTAGAGATTTGGTAAAAGAAAACATTAAGAAGAAATTTCAAGATGTTAAGTTACCATTAGTTGATGAAGTTTATCTTCTTGATATTCAGTATCGTGAGTATAAGACCGAAGCTGATAATTTAAGAAGTGAAAAAAATAAGTTGAGTGAATCAATTGGGGCTTTAATGCGCGATAAAAACATTGATGAAGCAAACAAAGTAAAAGAGCAAGTATCAACTTATGGAAATAGAATTTTAGATTTAGAAGCAAAAGAAGTTGAACTAGAAGCCAAAATTAAAGAAATTATGATGACTATTCCTAACATTATTGCTTCTGATGTTCCAATTGGTAGAAATGATACTGAAAATGTTGTTAGAGAAGTATTTGGCGAACCAATTATCCCGGATTATGAAATACCTTATCATGCCGAAATTATGGATTTATTTAGTGGTTTAGATAAAGAAAGTGCGGGAAGAACTTCTGGAAATGGTTTCTATTACTTAATGGGTGATGTTGCAAGACTTCATTCAGCTATGATTAGTTATGCCAGAGATTTTATGATTGATAAAGGATTTATTTATTGTGTTCCTCCATTTATGATTAGAAGTGATGTTGTAACTGGTGTTATGTCATTTCCCGAAATGGATGCAATGATGTATAAAATAGAAAACGAAGATTTATATTTAATTGGAACAAGTGAACATTCATTGATTGGAAAATATAAAGATCAAATATTAAACGAAGAAACATTACCAGTTAAATTAACCTCATACTCACCTTGCTTTAGAAAAGAAGTTGGCGCTCACGGTCTTGAAGAAAGAGGTTTATATCGTGTTCATCAATTTGAAAAACAAGAAATGATCGTGATATGCAAAGGTAATGAGTCAAGTGAATGGTTTAAAAAAATGTTATCTTTGACTGTTGAATATTTTAGAAGTTTAAGTATTCCAGTAAGAACTTTAGAATGTTGTAGTGGCGATCTTGCAGATTTGAAAGTAAAATCTTGTGATGTCGAAGCTTGGAGCCCAAGACAAAAAAAATATTTCGAAGTTGGTAGTTGCTCTAATTTGGGAGAAGCTCAAGCTAGAAGACTTAGTATCAAAGCAAAAATAAATGGCGAAAACACGTTGCTTCACACACTAAATAACACTGTTGTAGCTACTCCACGAGCTTTAATAGCTTACTTAGAAAACAATTATACTGAAGATGGCAAAAAAAAAATCACACCTCAATTAAGACCTTATATGGGAAACAAAGAATATATTGGATAAAAAAAACCACCGCTTGGTGGTTTTTAATTATTTAAGTAATTGTCCTCCCCATTCGACTAAAGTGAATCCTTTTCTTTCAACTTTAGTAAATGTTTGAGGTTTCAATTCAAACGGAGTGTTATAACCTTTTGCATCTAAGAACACTCTAATCATCGTTTGTGGTCTAGGATAAACTTTTAAAGGTGCCAAAGCATTCATTTCTTTTGTATTTAACCAAGTCAATCTAACGTAAGGTGATTTTGGTAGATTATCTTTCCAAAAGTCTATGAAGTCAGATATTTCTTTATTATTTAATCCTTGATCAAGAAGATCTTTTTTAATTGTAGGTATCAATTTATCTTGAGTAACTAGTTTTCCACTTCTTCCGATAATTGGATACTTTCCATTTCCTAGACCTTCCCAAAATAATGATTCATAGTTTTTACCTTTGTAAGTTAAAGAACCATCAGTTTTTGCAAATACATTTTTCCATCCACCACTAGGATAATGTGGATCGCTAATGGAAATTTCTGCTCCAACTTCTACATTAATATAAGTATCATTTTCTGGATAAAGATATATTACTGGTTTTCCACATTCTCCAGCATAAGAATATTCGCTATTTGTTAAGATTCGCCAGTTCCCTAAAGGTGTTTGATAGACGGCAGCAACATATTTTTCTTTGTATTCATCAAATGATAAACTATTAAATTCAGGGTCTTCCATAAAATACATATCATAAAATATTTTCAATAATTTATCATCAGTTAATTTATATAAAGGTTTGTTTGTGTTACTGATTGAACCAACTTGGATTCCTTTTGAACTATCGAAATTTTTAAGATAAAATCCAGCACCATAACTTCCAGTTTCACAATTACTATAAGGTTCTCCCCAACTAATTGATTTGTAACTATCATTAAACCACGAAGCCATAATTGTTCCATCATTATTAAGAATTGAATTATTTTTAAATGAATAATAATGGATTAATCCTGTATCTGGAGTTTTTAAATAATAATCTAAAAAGTACACATCATCATTCATAAACTCTTTTAATTCAAACAAATCGCCATACCTACTTGTACTGATTTTTGTATTTATTAACTCTTCGGAATATGTGTATTGATCTACCACTACAGAGTAATTAAAAATTAGTATCTCATTATTATAAGTAATATCATCTTTTGGATTTATTTCCGGGATAATTATTGAATTATCAACTTTTATTTCCGGAATCAAACATGAAGCTCCACCGATATTAGTTATTTTGTTATTATTGTCGATGATAAATGTATCAAAAGCACTACCCATATCTGTTCCATATATTGTTCTTACGACAGTTTCTCCGGTAGTTAATGTTGCAACATTGTGATATTCTACATCTGCTTGAGAATAAAAATATTCACAATAATTTTCGGTACCGATTTCATTTGTGTAAAAATGTTTTGGTGATGAGTAACTTATATTGTTCCATTTTTCTACTTTATATTCACTAGTTTCTATTTCTTTAGAACTATTTTGTTCATCATTTATTTTACTTGAACTAACATCATCGGGATTGTCCTTTTGTTTTTCATTTAACTTGTTTTGAAAATAAAAATATCCTCCAATCAATAGTCCGATTAAAATAACAAACAATAATCCTATTATTATCAAGTTTTTGTTATCTCTAAAATTGAATCTTTTTTTTGGTTCTTCAATTCCATAATCCATTTATTTATTCTCCTTATCCTATAATTATTATAATACTTTTTATTCATTTGTAAATGCTCCAAATACATGTGAAGTTGTGTTAATTGTAGTTGGATTACCTTTTGCGGAATTTGTTCTATTATATAAATCCCATTTTAAATTATATTTTATTGCATATTCTTGCATTATATATAGTGCGCCAGGACAATCAACTTCAATTGTATTGTTTTGATTAAAACTTGTCTCAGTAATTAATTTTTTAGATAATAAGTTAATTGTTCTTGTATCTTGCTTATTTATTTGTTCTAAATTAACAAAATGAGAGAAATCTACCGAAGAAATAAGTGCACAGTTATTTGAACAGTTTTCTTCAATAAATCTTTGAAGATAAACAAGATCACGGAATTTAACTTTTTCGCCAACTAGAAAAGGAACAAAAGATGCGTTTGGAAAATTATTGTGAATTTCTCCGATCAAATTGACGATAGTATGATCTTGTTTAACTAATTTAGAATTTAATACATAATTGTTGGGGAAATAAGTTGGTTTTTCAAAAAAATTTAATATATCTGTATCATAAGTAGTCCAGTTACTATTATCATATGTGATATTGTATTTGTTTGATCCAAAGTGATCTGGACCAATTACGATAATCTTTTTAATATTTAGTGGGTTGATATTTGATTTATATAGAAAGTCTTTCCAAAACGATTCTCGCTCTTGTTTAACGATATTGTGATGTGGAACCACAACAGTAAAAATATTATTTGTTGAATCATTCATTGGTTTAACTATAATATTTTTGTCAATCTTAGTTATTATTTTCAAACCATCTTCATATATTTCTTTGCTATTTAACAAATTTTGTTGATTAATCTGATTAAAAGGAACGATTGTATAACCATTATAAGAGCGTCCTTTAAATGTATATGTTAGTTCAACTTCTGGTATACCAATTGAAATAATATTACTTTTTGTATTTTTTTTAATATCTAAAGATACCAGAGCACCGGTTAATTTATCACTTGTGTTTTGATCAGAAATAAAATTACCTAATGAATACATTACGACGGTATTATCAATTATTTCGATTGGTTGCAATACATGAGGGTGATGACCAATGATAATGTTTGCTCCCAAACTTGATAATTCTTGGGCGATTTTTCTTTGTTTGTTATTTACTTCATGTGAATATTCTTTTCCCCAATGAATTGAAACAATAATTACATCGGTTTTGTCTTTAATTGAATCTATATCATTTTTGGCTTTGTTGTAACTATAATAATTAATTTTTGTTTTATTTGGTGTACTGTGGCCGTTAGTAAAAGTTGTATATGCTAATAAAGTATAAGAAATATTATTTTTTTTCTTGATATTAATTTTTGAATTTTCTTCACGATTCTTACTAATTCCATTCCACATTACAGGTTTGTTTTCCCAGTAATTTACCGTATTAATAATTCCTTCTTCTCCTTTGTCAAAAGAATGATTGTTAGCTAATGAAACTAAATTAAATCCAGCATCAATCATGGTATCTCCAAATTCAGATGGGGTATTAAATCTTGGGTATCCCGAATATTCAAAATTTTCTCCAGCGAAAGGGGTTTCTTGATTATAAAACGCTAAATCATATTTTTTTATAATAGGTTTTATATATTTTATTTGATCAGTAAAATCATAACCACCATTTTTTTCGGCATCTTTGTAAACATTTTTATGAATTAATGCATCACCGGTGGCAATAAATTTTAAAGTATTCTCATTTTCAAGCGTGTTAGTTTCAATATTGTTATATTCCTCAGACTTATTACTTGAAATTTCATCAATATTATTATTGTTTTTTCTAAATGAAAAACAAATGATTAATAAAATTATAAAAAGAATAAATATATAATGTTTTCTCATTTCACCACTCATTATTTCTATAATATATATTCATAATTATAACATTTATTTACACTGATTAACAATATGTAACAATTAAAAAAAATAGATAATAAATCTTATGATATAATTATATTAAGAATAAGGTGGTGTTTGTTGTGAAAAGTGAAGAAGACATTCAGCTATTTTTTACACAAATTAAAGATGCCTACTATGATACAGTTGATAAATATGATCAAAGACAGGCTTTGGGAGCTTTGATTTCGTATTTATTAAAAAGAAATGTCTCATTTTTTACTAAGCAAAGTAATCGATCAAACTTAATTAAATACACAGAAGAAGAAATTTGTTTTGCTTTAATTGAACATGTAGTTAAAAGAGTTGGTCATTTTAAATTATTAATTAGAATTAATGACTTACCAGATGTTGATGAATGTAAAAGTTATAAGGAAGCATCTAGAATTATAGTCAAACTATTAATTCAGTTTTCTCAAGCTAAAAATAAAATTACTTTTGGTGATGTTAATAACGTTATTAAAACAATTATGTTACATGATCAGTTAAGAGTATATTTATCTAATCAATTAATAAGTGATTTATTTATTAAAGAATTAGTATTTGATGATGATTATATTCCTTTTCAAATTGTCTATGTCACAATCGATGGTGAAGAAAAGAAAAATGATTTAGATGGTAATAAAATACTAGAATTTATTCGTAAAGATTTTTTTAATAGATAGGTTTAATATGAAATATTATCAATTACAAGATGATGATTATTTAGATGTTATTATTGGATATGATAATATCTCTTTTTATGTATATAATTATACTTTAAGTATTTGGGAAATAAGCAACAGAAAATTTCAAAATTTTATAGAAATTAGTGAAGAAAAAGCTTTAGGGATTATTAAACAAAACAATAATATGTTTGATGATCAACTAAAGAAAGCAAAAGAAATAGCCGAACAAGCTCATTTTAATCAATTTGATAGATGTGGTAAACCTTATATTGAACATATTTATACAGTTGTAAATGGCGTTAAAGATAAAGAAGCTAAGATTGTTGCTTACTTACACGATGTTATAGAAGACACCAATATTACTTCTGAAGAACTAACCCAAAAAGGAATTGGTAAAAGAATGGTTTCTTCCGTTCAAAGATTAACTAGAAGCGAAGCTACTATCGAAGAATCAAAATATATTGAATATATAAAAACCATAAAAATTGATCCAGTTGCTAAAGAAGTAAAAATATCTGATTTGCATCATAACATGGATATGAAAAGAACACTAAATCCAACAGATAATGACTATAAACGTTTAGAAAAATATAAAAAAGCACTAAGCTTTTTATTAGAAGAATAATATTGATTAACTACTTCTTTATTAATTTACTTTTAGATGAAATGATGGTATATTTTTTTATGGTAGGTGGCTTCAATGTGGTATAAAAAAAATGTAGAAGAGATTTTTAATGAATTTAAAACTAGCGCAAAAGGTTTAACTGAAATTGATGCTAGTGAAAGACTAAAAGTTCAAGGTAAAAACATTTTGCCTCAAGGTGAAAAACTCACTCTATTTAAATTGTTTTTTAGTCAATTCATTAATCCGATTATATTAATTCTAGCTATTACTATTTTCTTATCGATTGCAATCGGTGAGTATTTAGATGCTTTTTTCATTACTTTAGTAATATTGTTAGATGCAACTCTTGGAACTGTTCAAGAATGGAAGGCAGTCAATAATGCTGCATTGCTTCAAGATATGTTGAAAGATCATGTTAAAGTAATTCGAAATGGTATTGAAATGATCGTTGAATCTGAAAATATAGTTACAGGAGACTTGGTTGTTTTAGAGTCTGGAGATAAAATTACTGCTGACTTAAGATTAATCGAAACCAATAATCTTACTATTGATGAATCAGCATTAACCGGAGAATCAATAGCTTCTGAAAAAGATGATAAAGCACTTTTAAATGAAACAATAATTAATAATCAAGCAAACATGGCATTTGCTGGAACTTTAGTAGTTCGTGGAAGAGGATTGGGAATTGTTGTATCTAGTAAAGAAAATACTGAGTTTGGTAAAATAGCCGATAAAGTTATTAATACCAAGAGCGAAAAAACTCCACTGGTATTAAGAATGGATAAGTTTACTAAACAAATTAGCAAACTTACAGTCATGATTGCCTTAGTTTTAGTTATAGTATTATATTATAAAGGTTATGCTCCAAAAGAATTATTTTTTGTTGTTGTAGCTTTAGCGGTATCTGCAATTCCAGAAGGGTTACATGTTGCAATGACAATGTGTTTAACTATTGCTTCAAACAAAATGATGAAAAGAAATGTCTTAGTAAAAAAATTAAATTCCGTTGAAAGTCTTGGTAGTTGTACTATTATTGCTAGTGATAAAACTGGAACTTTAACAATGAATGAACAAACAGCTAAAATAATTATGTTGCCAGATAATTCAAAACATGAAATAACTGGTAGTGGTTATAATGGTGATGGAATAATAAAGAAAGAAAATAATCAAACCAAAGAATTAAGTTTTCTAGGATTTATCAATAACGAAGGTTCTTTAGAACAAAACAATGAAGAATGGTTCCACCATGGCGATTCAATTGATGTTGCTTTCAAAGCTTTAGGCTATAAATCTAAAATAAATATAAATTATGAATTAGATTATATTATTCCATATGAATCTGAGAATAAGTTTTCGGCTGTTTTTTATACTGAAAAAAAGATTGCAAGTTCAGCTAAAGGTTCTGTTGAAAAAATTCTTGATTTTTGTTCAAAGATGCAAATTGGTAAAACAACAAAGAAAATCAATAAAAAACTAATTCTTGCCCAAAATGAAGAATTAGCAAGAATGGGATATCGTGTAATTGCTATAGCAAAAGGAAATATTTCTAAAAAGAAAAAAGAGTATACTGAAAAAGACTTAAAAGGAATGACTTTAATGGGTTTAGTGGGTTTTATTGATCCTCTTAGACCAGATGCTAAGGAAGCAATTAAACAGTGTCATAGTGCTGGAATCAAGATTCTAATGATTACTGGAGATCATCCACTAACCAGTTATACAATCGCAAAAGAATTAAATATTTTAAAGTCTGAAAAAGAAGTTGTAACTGGTGATGAATTAAATAATTATATTATTGAAGGAACAGAGAGTTTGGCAAAATTTATCAAAGACAAAAAAGTTTTCTCTCGAGTTACTCCTATTCAAAAATATGAAATAGTAAATGCCTTTAAGTTTTTAGGAGAATTTATTGCTGTAACTGGAGATGGTGTAAACGATGCTCCAGCATTAAAAACGGCCAATATTGGGGTTGCCATGGGTAGTGGCACAGATGTTGCAAAAGACACTAGTACAATGATTATCGTCGATGATAGTTTTGCATCAATTGTAGCAGGAGTCGAAGAAGGTAGAATAGCCTATAGTAATGTTCGAAAAATTATATTTATGTTACTTTCTTGTGGAACGGCTGAAATATTATTTTTCTTGTTTTCAATTATATTTGATTATCCAATCCCTTTAGTAGCAATTCAATTATTATGGATTAACTTAGTTACTGATGGTATTCAAGACATTGCACTTGCATATGAAAAGAAAAATTCTGATGTTATGAAGGAAAAACCCCGTAATCCAGATGAAAAGATTTTTAATAAACTATTAATCCAAGAAGTATTATTATCCGGTTTTTATATGGCTTTAGCAGTATTCTTATGTTGGATATTTCTTCTAGATTTTAGAGGAGTACCAGTAGTAAGCGCTAGAGGTTACATTTTACTTTTAATGGTATTTATGCAAAACGTTCATGTATTTAATTGTCGTAGTGAAACTGAATCAGCCTTTAAGGTTCCGATTAAAAATAATTATTTTATAGTAATTTCTATTGTTGTGGTTTTACTACTCCAATTAATTGTTAGTGAAGTACCAATTTTTGCTCACCTATTAAAAACAGAAAGTATTCCTTGGAAAGACACTATTATTTTGATTGGACTTGCTTTACCAATTATTGTTGTTATGGATTTGTTTAAAAGTATTAAAAGAAAAAAAGCAATATATAAAAACAGTTAGAACTATGTTTTTAAATTGCAAAAATAAAACATCTATTATAAAATGAACATAGAAGCGAGTGAAAAGATGAAAAAGGGAAATATATTAATTTTCAATACTTTAACATTATTAATAGGAATAGTAATTGTTATAATTAGTTGGTCGCCAGCGATAAACTATTTAAATGTTTTTAATATTTTGCTTGGCGTTTATGGATTTATTAAATTTCTTCAATATTTAGGCCAAGAAGATAAACATGATTATGAAAATTTATTAACGATGTTAGTTTGCTTTGTTACTCCATTAATTCAATTAATTGGATTATCAAAAGAAAGTATGTTAACTCCTTTTACATTTTTGACTTGGATAAGTCTTATGGCGATAGTTAAATTAATTAAGTTAGATTATCTTCATGATCGAAGTGATGAATCATTTAAGATAAAAGTTGTTGGATTTCTATTATTTGTTGTTCTAGGTTTTATGACTAATTATACTTTATTATTTGTATTTGAATCAAAAGCAACAATTATTGGATTTTTCTTTATAATTAACGGAATTATTTCTTTAGGAGAAAATTTATTTAGTGATTTCCTAACTAAAAAGAAAAGAGTAAAAAATGCAAAGCGTAAATGATTTTATTGAATATCAAATATTAGATATGGCCCATGGTGAAAAGGTTGAATTATGGAATAAATATTTATTAAGAAGACCTGATCCTCAAGTTATTTGGAGTGATGAAAGCAACCAAGAAATATGGAATAAGGTCGATGCTAAATACACTAGATCAAACACCGGAGGTGGGGCATGGGAAATATCTAATAAAAAATTAAATGAGCCATTTCAAATAGCCTACAAAGATTTAACATTTAATTTAAAATTAATGGGATTTAAACATACAGGACTTTTTCCTGAACAAGCATATAATTGGAACTACGTCAGAAAAATTATTAAAGATAGCAACAAAGAAGTTGAAGTTTTAAATTTATTTGCTTATACTGGAGCGATTTCTGTAGCTTGCCTAAAAGAAAATGCAAATGTTACGCATGTCGATTCATCTAAAGGAATGGTCGAATGGGCAAAAGAAAACGTAAAATCAAATCATTTAGAATCAAAAAACATTAGATATATTGTTGATGATGTTATTAAATTCGTAAAAAGAGAAAAAACGCGAGGAAAGAAATACGACATTATAATCATGGATCCACCAAGTTTTGGTCGGGGAAGCCAAAAAGAAATTTGGACAATAGAAAAAGATTTAGATAATTTAATTAAATTTTGTGTTGAAATTTTAAGCGATGATCCTCTATTGTTCCTCATCAATTCCTATACAACTGGATTATCTAAGCATATATTAGAGAATATTTTAACCATTAATTTAGTACCAAAATACGCTGGTCAAGTTACTAGTGATGAGCTTGGAATCAACATGGAAAAAAGCAATTTAGTTCTTCCATGTGGAATATATGCTCGTTGGGAAAAATAAAGATGTAAAATTTTGATAAAAATCGCCTAATAACATGTGTTTTTTCTTGCAATTGTGTATGAAAGGTGATATTTTATAAATGTAAGACAAGAATATATGTCTTATAAAATATACTGTGGGAGGTAGAAAGATATGTCAAAAATCGAATTAGTAGAATTCATCGCTAAAAAAGCTGGTCTAACTAAGACTGACGCTGCTAAAGCATTAGAAGCTACAATGGAAGGAATCAAGACTGGTCTTAAAAAAGAAGGCCGTGTTGCATTAGTTGGTTTTGGAACATTCACAGCTAAAAAAAGAGCTGCTCGTAATGGAATCAATCCATTAACTAAAAAACCAATCAAAATTCCTGCTAAAACTGTTGCTTCATTCAAAGCTGGAAGCAAGTTAAAAGAAACTTTAAATTAATAAAGAAAAAAAGACTGCAAAGTCTTTTTTATTTTGTTATAATTTGAATGGTGAAACAATGAAACTATATTTGGCTAGTACCTCAAAATACAAAAGCAATATTTTAAACCAAGTTCATCTTAAACATACGTGCTTAAGTTGTTTATATGTTGAAGACAGTCAACAAACAAATGTCTATGAATATGTAAAAGAACTGTCGTTAGGTAAAGCAAAAAGTGTTTTAAATCAAATTGAAAGCGGTTTAGTTATTGGGTTAGACACGGTTGTATACATTAACGATCAAATTATTGAAAAACCAAAGTCTAAGGCTGAGGCTAAAAATAACCTGAAGATTTGTAGTGATTATCCCTGCTTGGTTATTACTGGTATTGCAGTAATAAATGTTAATACTAACGAAATAGTATCCACA